>Ga0123352_10016977_pt1 | contig 11603 bp, 10 predicted proteins | sample TergutLab28metaG_FD_89700 | JGI IMG/M metagenome (GOLD analysis project Ga0123352, IMG submission 89700) | Labiotermes labralis P1 segment gut microbial communities from Petit-Saut dam, French Guiana - Lab288 P1 | ecosystem: Host-associated > Arthropoda: Insects > Digestive system > Gut ...
AAAGAACGCCTTTCTGATAGACATAGCTGTCCCAAATACACATAATCTCGCCAAAACAATAACCGACAAACAAAACAAGTACCAAGAACTGGCGAATTAAATATGTGCTATGTGGAAGCAAAAAGCAGTAAAAGTGATCCCGATAGTAATATCATCTACGGGAGTAATTCCAAAGTCACTATCACAAAATCTAACAAGACTGAACATGCACACCAATACATATATACAGCTGCAAAAATCTGTAATTCTTAGCACATGTTCAATTTTAAGAAACTTTTTAAACTACAAGTAAGACCACCGAGCCTAAATCCTGTTGATTGCTACATCCCAGGATAGGTGAATATTTCCCAGCCGAAGCTGAGAAGTAAAAAATTCTATAATAATAGCAGCAGTATAGTCACATTGCGGAGAGACCATTTGTTCCCGTGCTTTTCCACGAAAAGTAATGTATTATTTTTTTATTTATTTTTGTTATTACGTAATTTAGTATTATTTTAAACTAATTGGTCACAAATTTCGGGTTCTTATTTTCCTGTTAGAATTTCGTTAGAACATGTAAATATTTTAGTAGTTTTTTTGTATAGAAAAACCAACTGGATGAACCAATTTATCAAATTTATTTTAGAATGACACTATACATGTTTCGACCGGTCTTTCCGTCCATCATCAGGAATTCAAGACTGTACAAACAGCAACAGGCATTTGCCAAACAGATACTGCTGTCTGCTTGCTAGCAAGCAGACAGCAGTATTCGACATATGCCTGTTGCTCTATGTACAGTCTTGAACGTCTGATGATGGACGGAAAGACCGCCTGAAACATGTAGATTATCATTCTAAAATAAATAAGTTGGATACATTGGTGCATCTAGTTGGTTTTACTATAGAAATAATATTACGATGCACGGCCCTATGAACGTCAGATTTTAGCAGCTGTTCAGATACTAACTCACAATTTGCTTTTTGTTGTTTCGTTTATGTCGTTGTATGCTTGTGTATTTGTGTACTCTTGCTGGGTTTTTTTAACTTGCTGCGGAGTGTTAAGCCGGCACTTGAGTTAACCGAAATGAATTGAATTTTTTCACACACGGCCATGGACAGGGTCTACACAGTAAAGGATTCCAAACGTGATGAACCACCGTCAGAATCGATGCTTCTTATTAATAATTGACAAATACAAGACTCTGTGTGTGTCTGTGACTATTATATACGTAATTACAAACGACCTGTAAGGAGTTAAACAAAGCAAACATTTTTTTAAATTTATCTCAGTAATGAACCAACTTGATGCACAAAATGTTTGTTTTACAAAAGTTTATTTCATGCCTCTACATGTGCTCGAAACATTTAGAGGCATGAAATAAAACTTATTGTGAAACAAATTTTGTTCATCAAGTTGGTTAAATACTGAGATAAATATACTGAGATGTAGCTCGGTCGGCAAAACGTCAAAAGCAAACGTTTTTTTCCAGACTACTGGCCTGAACACTGTACGGTACGTGTTATTGTCTTTTATTTTTGTAATGGAAGGCTCCATTCTGCGAGTTTCACTTATCTTGTTCACTTTATGGTATAAGTCAGCTGCTCCCAAACTTTCGCGGTTTACGGCGCCCTTAGTGCCTCAGCAATTTTTATACGGCGCCTCTAGGCCAAACGAATTACTTAACACTTCTCTTTATTAAGTAGTTCGATCCAAACAACAACAAAAACAATAATAACAATAACAACATCAACAATTTGTTATAACAACTTATGGCCCGGGATAGCTCAGTCGGTACAGCGACTCGCTACGGGCTGGACGGTCCGAGGATCGAATCCCGGTCTGAGCGATGTTTTCCACACCTGTCCAGACCGGCCCTGGGGCCCACCCACCCTCCGATACAATGGGTACCGGGTCTTTCCCGGGGGCGAAACAGCCGGGGCGTGGCGTTGACCACCAACCCCCCCCCCCATCTAGCGCAGAGGTTAAGCAAAGAGTAGAGCTATATATCTTCTCCCCCTTTGGGACTTCATGGCCTGTTCTAGGGTGTACTTTGGTTTTTCCCTTTTGTACTAACAACTTATTAGCTGTTTGAAAAAATAATACACATAAATTGAAAGAAAACTCAACATTTTGAAATGGCGCTGCTGCGTACAGTTCGGGAATCGCCGGTATAAGCAGTTACGCCTGTTCAGAATTTACGCACACATTTTCAATTTTCCAATTTCGTTCTCTATCGTCGCTCTGTTTACGTTTTTACCCAGTTTCGGTGATCTGTCATCCGTTAATCTGTGACAGATAACACTGGTTAAGATTCAACGGGCAGGGACCCCTTACTGACCGACTACAAGCAACACCCACGACCTAATGAAGGGGCTAGTGATAGTGTGTCACCTTGTTAGGCGTGTCACATAACTACCTCAGATACTGTGATTGATTGGACAGAAGCTAGGCGGATTTGCGTTAAGCACGGCAAATGAGGGCCTGTCTGTTCTGCACAGATAGCCGTCCTGTTGAATCCGTGCTTTCCTTATCAGAACCTGGTGTCCAGCTGCCTGATCTTTGGAAGTAAGCAAGATAGGCAGTGAACGTACAGGGGCAACATTGAGGCGCGTTCGCGTTACTATTGTTGTCTTGGAATAGCAATAAGTATGCATATTCTGAGTGTGTAGCTGTGGCCTTAGTTCTCTATAATACAATGTGCATGCGCCGTATATATATATATATATATATATATATATATATATATATATATACATATATATGTGTGTGTGTGTGTGGCCTGTCTGGTTCTACCATATTTTCCCACAGTATTTAATAAAATATGTGAGGATTGACAATAGTACCTTCGAGAGGGTGGAAGAGTTTAAATATTTGGGAACAAATTTAACAAATCAAAATTATATTGCGGAAGAAATTAAGAACAAATTGAGCTCAGGAAATGCTTAATATCATTCGGTGCAGAACCTTTTGTCTTCTAGGTTGCTATCCAAAAATTTAAAAATCAAGATATATAGAACTATAATTCTGCCTGTTGTTTTGTGTGGGTGTGAAACTTGGTCTTGACATTGCGGGAGGAAAGGAAGCTGAGGGTGTTTGAGAACATGGTGTTGAGGAGAATATTTAGACCTAGGAGGGATGAGGTAACGGGGGAATGGAGGAGATTGCATAACGAGGAGCTAAATGATTTGTACTCCTCGCCAAATATTGTGCGGGTGATAAATTCGAGAAGAATGAGATGGGCTGGGCATGTGGCGCGTATGGGTGAGGAGAGGTCTTGGTGGGGAAACCGGAAGGAAAGAGACCACTGGGGAGACCTAGGCGTAAATGGGTGGATAATAGTAGGATGAATCTCCAGGAGGTGGGATGTGGGTATATGGACTGGATTGGGCTGGCCCAGGTTACAGACAGGTGACGGACGCTTGTGAGTGCGGTAATGAACCTTCGGGTTTCGTGAAATGCGGGGAATTTCTTGACTAGCTGCAAACCAGTTAGCTGCTCAAGAAGGACTCTGCACCATGGAGTAGGTAAGTATTTAATAAAACGCACGATTTTCGGGAAAAAAGTTAATTAACGTAATTTTTTTTAAATTTTGCAACGTATGTTTGAAATATTTCTCATTCTAAGAAAAATTCAGACATAATCAAACGTAAACTTTCTCAACAGATTTTCCAAAAATCCTCATGTATCAAATTTAATGAAAATCCGTCCAGTGGGAGTCTTGTTATTCCATGCTCACAGACAGAGACGTTTAGACACACAGACTTGACGGCGCTAATAGTAATCATATAAAATATTATTTGACTCACTTCCGGGTTTACCTGCTTTGCACTCTTCAAACGCTACTTCTGCCAGTCTTGAATATTGCCTAGTTCCATTTCCCGAGAATCCTTTCTATCCATAGTTCTCTTCAGTTTCATATTGTGCTTAATATAAATCAAATTCTTTAGAGTATTATATTTTCTTTCGCCTTCTATCGGTCGTAATCCTTTTTGAGAAGTCAAGCAATAAGAAATTCTCGAGTTTTTTTTTTCTATTTGGCGCATTCACAAATTTGCGAAAAACAACTCTTAGCTTAGTCATATCTGTCCGCCTGTCTTCCGCACGAAACAACTCGGCTCCCACTAGAAGGATTTTCATGAAATTTGGTATTTCTGGGTATTTTTCTAAAATCTGCCTAAAAAAACATTCATTAAAATCTGACAAGAATAACAAACGCTTTACCTGAAGACCGATGTGCATTTGTAAATATATCTTGCTAAGTTCTCCTTAGATTGAGAATTGTTTTACACAAAGTTGTAGAGAAATCAGAACAAACATTTTACTTTCAATAAATTTTTCCCCGAAAATCTTGCCATTTATGAAATATTGTGAAAAAATATTTTCACCGCCGGACAGGCCACAAATGACAATGTGGCACACGCGCATTGCATGCCGGATACCTAAGGTTACAAACACACACTCAGAATATGTAGTACTTATTTCTTTTAGACTGGGACAGTGGTTAGGCGAAAGCTCCTCGTTGTTACGTTATACGAACGTGGCCTGTCTTGTTGAATCTGTGTATTGTCCCGCCACTGGACGCTATCCTGAGCCATGTGAAGTTAACTCACATCCATATTTGTCTGAGATTTATTTCAATATTATATTTTCATAAACTAGTAGTTCTTGCAAATGATTTCTTTCTACCTTGCGACTAAAAGTTCGTGTAAATTCTTATCCTTTCCATTTGTGCTACATGCGTCGCCCATCTAATATTTCCCTTATTTGAACACTCTAGTAATGTCTGATGGAGCATAAAAATTATGGAGTTTATAATGTTGTGCTCAGGTACTGATTATAATTGAGCGGAACTTACACAGTGTGAGGCAAAACTTGAGGTAATGTGATGCGTACACTAGATAATTCTGTTCCACCTGAGAGGAATAATTGCCTCAGGGGTGGAAGGAGTCTAAGGTTATTCATGTTGATAAAGTGAAGACAAGATCGTCCTTGTCCACACCACGACGTCATATGCAAGGTAAAAGTAAAGGTAAAGGTAAAGCAGTCCCGTTACAGGCCTGGAGTGGCCCAGAGGGTTCCAGGAAGTTAAAGTTCCCAGATTACATGACAACGGCACAGATTAGTGATCTCAGCCTTACGCACCGGCCGCCTTTACCCCCAGGAAATGCTCCTGGTACTCATTTCCGTTAGAGGCTGAATTGACCCCAGGGCCATAGTGCGATCGGAAGGATTTTATGTCAATGAAAAATTCCAGTGACACCATCTGGAATAGCATATGTAAAGTAGGAGAATTTACAGCACATCTCATTCCTAACCTATACACTAGATGTAGATGAGTTACCAACCTCTCGCCTCGGCCGCTTTCACCCCTGCGAAAGAACCCACCGCCTGTTATAAGGAACTATTCCAGTATTTTCTCGAATTTGCTGAAGGAAACAAATGCAATAGGCAGGAAATTTTGCGTCCAGGCTGCACTTCGAAGCAGAATCCTGCTCAGCGCTAGGTTGGAGCATGTCTGCTCCTAGAGATAAAAACATGTTCCGAAAGTGCATTTTCTTTACATAATTTTTCTGCGTCACCTTTGAATGGCACTTCATCTGTTTTACTATTTGTTTCAACAGTAAAATTGAATCCTCGAGGGTGAGAACACTTCATATCCACACTGCTATCTGTCTGGACGTGATGTGATGTAACGTGTAATGATTTTTAACGCTTCATCGAATTTTTACAGCTTTTCCAGTCGGACGAAAGGATTATGTCCGCACGGCTTCACAAAAGGTTGTTTCCTGTTCGTTGCAATTTTTTGGTTAATGGGAACCCAAATCTATCCATGCATTACGTACTGTAATTCTGTGTGTTTTTTAACGGTGGTCCGCGGACCGGGTCGGGTCCGTATATTCTAGTTGGTGTTGTAGCCGAACATTACTAGCCCGCTGGACCATCGGGTTTGTGAAGGGATTCCTGTCTTTCATCCTTCAACCCTCTCGCTTTTACCCATGTCCCTCCAGACGTGACAACTTCAATACTGCGCGAGTAATTGATATTTGGAAATTCTTTTTGGCATTGTGTAGACAGTATTTATGGTTTTATTCGGTGAAGAAATTATCGACTTACGGGTATGTTATGGGCTTTCTTTCCCACGGAAATATATGCTTATTTTCTGAAAATTTTGAATTGGTCATCCACGAAAATTTAACCCTTTTTTACTCTGACCAGTCCCTAGAGGGAAGATATAGGTAGTGTCGTCCTGGAGGGGGGTAGAAGTGCAGAGAGGACGATACTGGGAAGACTGTGGTCGTTAGGGGGACAGAAGTAAGCAGTGCCAAGAATGAAGTGTGTAATTGATAAAAAAAAATAGAAAAAAACAAATTGATATCAATAAATCAGATAAAATTACAAGGCGCCTGAGAGACTTCGTGCTACTACAGAGCTAGCCGGTTGCAGTGTTATAACACGCACGTTCTGGTAAAAAGAAGGTAAAGTGATCCCATTACAGGCCCGGTGTGGCCCAGAGGGTGGGTAGAGGTATAGCTCTACTCTTCCATGACGGCAGCACTAGAAGGGGGTGAGTGGTCAGCAGCACGCCCCGGCCGCACTTTACCCCCGGGAAAGACATGGTACCCATTGCACAGAAGGCTGGGTGGGCCCCAGGGGCGGTCTGGACGACACACGTTCTGGTAGAAATGTAGAGTTAGCTGCGTAGTAGTAGTTGATAATTTAACTGTAGATGAATTCTTACTTGTTAGGTTTATGGGATGATACCTCTTATGAAATACGCTATACTGTATACAGCATAACACGTGTGCGAGGTCGCAGTTTCTGAGAGCTGTACTGAAGAAGAGTGAAGTTTTGTGAGATGTTATGCCGGGTCTGCTGAGCGTAAAGTTAAGACTTGAATTTTGAATTAAAACATTTCTCAGTTTCAAGAAATCTGTGGGATTATAGGGAGAAAATTAGTGAAAGGAAAAGTTAACGTTGTATAGAAAAATGTTAGTCCCAGTACGTTCATGTGACAGCGATACTTTGACGGCGACTTGTGAAAATGTTACCAAAATTCATGCAAAGGGCTGGTTAGTATTCTATCGGCAAGTAATTCCTGTCGTGCGAATTATACAGAACACAAGAATAAACTCTGGTCGTAGAATTGTTTGCTTTATTAACTATAGAAATAAATCTATTAAAACTGTTAATTTTGACTCATATAGACCTAGTGTGGAAAATCACATTCATTGAGGACTTAATTACTCCTCACCGTCTGATAACACTAGTCGTTCGTGTAGGGGACTTATGATAACACTGATCGTAAGTATAGGAGACGTATGACTCATCACCATCTGATAATACTGATCACAGTTACTGGGACTTATGACTCATCATCGTCTGATAACACTCTTAAGTATAGGGACTTATGACTCGTCATTTTCTGATAACACTGATCATAATATTTGGGACTTATGACTCGTCATCTTCTGATAATACTGATCATAGTTATTAGGACTTATGTCTCCACACCGTCTGAAAACGCTGATTACAAATATTGAGATTATATGACTCATCACCGTCTGATAACACTAATCATAAGTATTGGGGACTTATGATTCACCACCGTCTGATAACACTGATCGTAAATATTGGGGACTCATGACTCAGCAGATTCTGGCAATAATAATTTCTTAAACTTTTGCATCCAGGAAACCTACTTGCTTTTATGGCATGATGCTTAGGCACAGGGGTACTTAATTTTGTATAGAAATCCCTTTTATTTGAAGACAGACGAAGAGGAAATGAAGATGTAGATAAGGTAGTTAATCAGCGTCTCGGAGAAATATAATGTCTCCTATTTCAGAATGAAATTATAAGACTGAGGCAGTATTTCTTCCCAGAACTTTGGCAACCAAACACCATGACGTCTTGGCTTACTTCAACTGCATGCAGCAGGTTCGTTGCAAACATTCTTGACTAATCAGAAAATTTGAGTAACTCTGAAGTAAAGATTACTCCGAAACGTCGGCAAACACCTACCAGGCTACACGAGGTAACCTGAAGTGAAGAAACCAGGTTCCTCCGACACTTTATAACCACTTACCAGACTGTAGTATTTACCCTGAAGTGAAGGTAATCAGGTTTGCCCGAAATATTCGTAAGCAGACTACGCACAGCCGTTACCTCCATAGAGTTGATATACACCGACCGGACTATACTAGCTACTGTAGTATGGAGACAAAGGATTTTCCGAAACTCCGATAAACACCTATCACTCTACATGGCTAGCCACCTGTCGGATTACAAAGTTTGAGCTGAGATGACCATCGTCCATATTTTTCCCACGAGATTGCGTCAACTCTGATAAGGTATAGGCAAGAATCGAGTTTCGATTCCCTTCACAGGCAAGAGATTTTTTTCTTTTTCGAAACGTCCATAGCGACTGAAGCCTGCCCAGCCTCCTGTTGAATGGGCTTCAGAGCTCTTTCCCTGGGTAGTAAGTCGGCCGGGGCGTGAAACTTACCATTCACCCAGTACCAAGGTTAAGAATGAATGGATCTATACCTCCATACGCTTTCATGGGCTTCAAGGGGATAAATTTACGTTTATAGGGAAGAACTGGAAATAGCTGCAAGAAGCGTGTGCGTGCGTGTGTGTGTGTGTGTGTGTTTGAGAGTTGCATACAGTGCCGGTCGAAGGGGTGGGCCAGCCGGGCAGCTGTCCGGCACTCCAGCTTATTAGAGGCCGTACGACATCACTGGAATAATCGTAAATATGGTGCTAGTAAACTCAGGTCAACACAAGTGAAAGAATTTCTCCGAAAATTATCTAAAATTCAGAAGTATTCGCCAGCCCTGTCCTGGGCCCCCAAATTTTAAAGATCATAAGTTTGAAGGGGCGCCGAACTGCTAGCCTGCCCGAGGCACCCACATCTATCGGGTCCAGCCCTGGTTGAAGACTGTATGACATGGACCGTAGAAGCCTATGACAGAATGCGCTGGAAAATGGAAAATATATGTAGCATGATCAATAATTTTTATCTATTGAAGAATTATGCTTGGGCGAGGTGGAGTCTGTCATCCGTGCGAAACTTATTCCATACGTTAGTAAGGCGGTAGAAGCTGAAGGCTTCGAAAATGGGAGATTTAGACGGCACTGAATATCAGCGCAACCACTGTAGCGCGTCTCTCTCCTTTCAAGAGAGAGAGACTCGTATTTTCAAGAGAGAGACACGTTACAGAAGAGCGTCTTAGATGTGGATGGGTGAATGGAAACTGCGTCATAAGCTCAGCTGTTTGCATGATGCTTATATTTTATGTCTGCCTAATCACAGGACAGCGAATATACAGCAGATAGAAACGCTTCAAATAACCAGATGGAAATTCTGTGTCTTTGTCCACTTTTCTTCTCCTGTCACTGTCTGTACGTATCGTGTCAAGGGTTATCTACACTGTGAAAATAAAGGAAAAGACTTGTTTGCTTAACTAAGCGTCACACCGTGCACACGTAAGGGGAGCGAAGTATAGCTGCGTGTATTAGCTTCACGTCCCGGCCATTTTAACACCGAGGAAAGAGCCCCCGGCCGCATTGTACCAGAAGGTGGACCGATCCCGGTCCAGTATGAAAGGTGGAGAAGGAAACTTTTTTTTGCTTCTGCCTGGAATCGAGTCCTGAAGTCCTGGCTGACGTACCCCATATCCTAGCTGCTATATATATGTATTACGAGGATGAAATCTGGGAGATTGGGAAGAGCGAGACACGCAGTACTCTTGATTGCATCAGAGATGCGTACAGAATTTTGGTAAGGAAATGCGAATTACTTTGGGAAAATAGGCGCAGATGGGAGAATAAGTTGAAAGTATAAATTAAAGAAATGAGGTGTGTAGTTGTGAGTAGAATATGGTGAGCCCTTCTGCGAATTCCAGCCAACATAAGGGCTCCGAAAGAAAAGCGGAAATTGTTTTGATAAGCTTAGCAACTACCAGCGACTCTACCTTATGGATTTCGTCGTGAAATTCCAGTGGATTAATACGTGGATTCACATTTGTCTAAGGTATATTCGATATGCAGAATTATACATATTTTAATTATTTTCATTTTTAAAGATTTTTGGTACTGTTCAAAACCCAAAACGTATATAAATTACGTAAATACTAATATCAATGTACAAGAATGTCAGTAGAAAAATCCGTCATCTCCAGGCCGACTTACACAAATTCTGAAAACTTTCTATCTCGCATAATAAATAATTCCTCTTTCTTTGTTTTCTGTTCCATCCTATCTGTCCTATTGGTTGCTATGGGAGATCAGTCAGCATTCACACCAGTTTCGTACTCAGACATCCTGGGAGTATGAACGCATAAAGTAATATCTGTAGTGAGATCTTTGGTCTTCCGGGTTGAAAAGCAGCGTGGAATGATCGTCACTGACGTTTCGGGACAACCTATCCGTCCCATCTTCAAGGGTCCAGCAGTCTGGACTACTGGACCCTTGAAGATGGGACGGATAGATTGTCCTGAAACACCGGTAACTAAATACCAATTTACGCCGCGTAACATCCCTGAAGAGCGAAGGTCTCATTTACGCCGCGGCGGTTGCCTGAAATCAGGCACGGTATTGTTAATGTTAGTAAAAAAGACATGCGTAAGATTATGCCCCACGTATGATTTTTGACTTACGCCATTTTTAGCGAGCACCAAGAATTGTATTGAAAGACCACGGAAGTAAACAAAAAAAATTGTTTTTATGCGTGTTCGCAAAATCGCGAAAAGCGACTATTCGTCATGTCTCTCTGTCTGTCTGGTATGTCTGTCTGTCTGCTTGTCCGTTTACCCGCATGGAACAACTGGGCTGCCACTGGACAGATTTCATGAAATTTTGTATAAGAGAACTTTTTGAAAATCTGTCGAGAAAATTTAATTTTCATTGGAATCTGACAAAAATAACCGGCACATTACAGGAAGACATATGTACTGTTATGATCACATGTCGCTGAATTCATCTTAGGAGGAGGAGTATTTTAGGTCAGATTTGTAGAGAAAACTAAAATACACGTTGAATATTCAATATTTTTTTTTTTACGGAAATTGTACCGTGTATGAAATAATACGGACAGATATTGTATAGTCAGACAGGCGACAGCTGATAATATAATGCGGCACGGAAAAGATGCGATTTGCATGATGAGTAACTAAGGCAAGAGTACAGACACACCCTCAGAGTGTTTAATAGTTTTTGCTTCTGCACGACAACATGGGTTACGCGAACGCGCCTCAGTGTTACGTTATACATAAATTTCCTGTCTTTTATAACCTTAAAGTGACAACTGCCTCAGAACATTTGCCTGATCCCAGCAGTGCATTGCTTCCCACATGTTAGTCAGGAGATCAAGAGATTCAGGTATCCTGTCTTTGACCGTTCTGTATGGAATTTTTTTTTTAAATACGTTTAGAATATTATTCTGCTAATATACTTATAGTGTGGGCCGGGTAGCTCAGTCGGTATAGGGACTGACTACGGGCTGGACGGTCCGGGATCGAATCCCGGTGGAGACGAGATTTTCCGCCCGTCCAGACCGGCCCTGGGGCCCACCCAGCCTCCTGTACAATGGGTACCGGGTCTTTTCCCGGGGGTAAAGT
>Ga0123352_10016978_pt1 | contig 11603 bp, 7 predicted proteins | sample TergutLab28metaG_FD_89700 | JGI IMG/M metagenome (GOLD analysis project Ga0123352, IMG submission 89700) | Labiotermes labralis P1 segment gut microbial communities from Petit-Saut dam, French Guiana - Lab288 P1 | ecosystem: Host-associated > Arthropoda: Insects > Digestive system > Gut ...
GGCTGAGTGGACCCCGTTCCAGACCCACTACTACTCAGAAAATCTGGTAGCGCCGGGGATCGAACCCGGGACCTCTGTATCTGTAGCCAGAAACTCTGACCACTAGACCACAGAGGCGGTACGTAACATTATTCCACACAGTGCCAGTGTGACTGATATTACGTCCATAAACCTCCCCAAAATGTCATTAATTAATATTTTAAAATAAATAATAGTGTTTCGTTCAAGTTAGTACGCATTGCTGTTTTAGGAATCTGCACGCTTTTTCCGTTTAAAAACTAGTTTTAGATATAAGGAAGTGATGGAAGTCGGTTAAGCCACTGTTTCCCGGTTAAACACGATCCTAAAATCGCGACCTGAGGGAACCTTCCAAACCTCTTTTACATACTTCCTGGAAAACAGATATGAACTCTGCTCTCGGGCACAGTCAGTTTCCCTAGAGTCAGTAGCTTGTTTGTTTATGCTTCTTTAATTGTTATTACGTTTTCAACTAAATAATGGCCAGCTTATCGCCGCCGGATCTCAAGTGCTAGATCCGAGTAATTTATTGCTTCCTGTACTTCCAAAAACAAATTATATAATGAAACTGTAGGAAACTTATTAACATCACAAGCGTATATTATTAATATCAGGGGTAATTTGTATTAGTAAAAGTCATTACAGCCCTCCACCTACAGGTCCTACATTTCATTTTGAAAGTAAGATAAAGCCATATGCAAGTGGGCTATAGAGTAAAGGTGAAACATGGCAAAATAAATACAATATAATAGAAATAGATACAGACCTTGTTGCAAATGCAAGTTTGGGATTCAGTAACACGTATACACTATTTTAATTTACTGTACATTCAACTGGGACCGCCTCTGTGGTCTAGTGGTCAGAGTTTCTGGCTACAGATACAGAGGTCCCGAGTTCGATCCCCGGCGCTACCAGATTTTCTGAGTAGTAGTGGGTCAATTGAGGAGCTAGAAAACAGAGATTAACGGCTGTGGGGACCCGTTGCGCTGACCACGTGACACCCCTCTATCCGTAAAAGTTGGCACTAACTTCGCCGACCGGCGGCGGCCGCTCTGTCGGTATAGTTCACGTGCGGACTAAGGCCACGGAGTTGAGTACATTCAACTACTTACGAGAAAGTGAAGCGGGGAAAACTTTAGGGTCAAATTTATGCATTTCGTAACGCATTGTCCTGCTGGAATTAATGGGCGTATCATTATTGTTCCCTTTATGGATGTTGGGTTATATAGCCTTAAATGCATTTAGTCAATAGGAATAAGAGTTAACTACGTAGAAAGTGTTTTAAAATACAGAATTCTTGTAGCACGCCCCTGTTAATGCCTTCATCCTGCCAGCCAGAAAAAAAATAATTGTCCATCCCTTTATAACTCATGTTTATTAACAACGAATTTGCAGCCGTCTCTCCTTCATGCAACAGCAGGTCCTTCGATAAGCTGACAGAATGTCGGGTTTTCAAAAGGATCTGTACACACTGTATTCGGAAATAAGAACAAGAACACTCTGCCGAACACAGAGGACGCTGAAAAATTCACAATCTCAAACACACGGCGGGAAGGCCTAATTCTGGGATACAGTCTTTCTTCAATTCTTGCGAGAAGCGGAAATTAAAATATGTCGTTCAAAACAAATTTATTAAGAACAAGGGGCCCCACCAACGAAACGAGAATTGAGGACTGAACACACAATTACGAATAAGCATGTTTTATACTTCTAAACATTCAGGCAGAATATGCCTATATATATATATATATGCAGATATTCTTTAGGAAGCAATTTTTACAAATGGAGCAGAATCTTGTTCTTGATAGCCATGCTGTTCCTTTTAACTTCCTCTCATTGCTCTTACAAGGTACGCCTGTCTCTGCGAGTGACAGGAGCTACGCCGGCCGCTTTGGTGTATGTCCTCTTACTAGTTATCTCACAGCAATTTCTGAAGGGCAATTAACAGTATAGAAAATTACTAAAGGCAAGTTAGATAATTCTTTTTCCTTTATGGCTTTTCGACCCTATTTCGAGTCATGTCCTCCACGATCTCCCTTGGGGTTTCGAAGCAAGAAAGATTTTATCAGGTAAGGACGTAAGCCCCACGCCCCACACACAACCTAGAGAACACCTCCCTCGAAAGCTGTCCGTTATATGTGCCCGTAGTAATAGCATAACGTATAGGTTTCACTTGTGTACGCCAGCTAACTTGCCAGGGTAACTAAGCCTTCGACAAGGTGGGGATACTATCGAGGGAGGTAAATTAGGCAGGTATTCAAAAGCTTTATCCTTCAAGACAGAAAGGAAATTCGCGGTCGCGGTCGGAGTTGTGTTTGCTCTTAATACGAGCTAATCCCTGTGCCTGCATCACTGCATAAACATTTTTTTAAATTTCGGATCACTGTGTGCTTTTTTTTAACAAGCAAACGTGCATTTATTGTAGCCATATTATTGTTAATGGCCTAATTGGCTGTCCCAAGTAATTAGTCTCTTAGTCTACTGTGAACCTCCTGGATTTCTGTAATAAAAACAAGGAGGTGGGGAGAGGTCTGTATGTGCATATCTATATCAGGTTTTGGGCAAGGTCTCACGTGCGCTGTATAGGCCTACACATGTAATGGGAAGAACAGTAACAGTCTCGTCTTAGTAACTGACCAACTTAATGCACAAATTCTTGTTTTATAATAAGTTTATTATATTCCTCTACATGTTTCGATCACTATTGTGCTCGAAAAATATATTGTCCGGTGCACCGGACGGCCACCTACAGAGTGTGATGATACAAGATGCTGTATAATTCAATTTTGACCACCTGATAAGGGGCACAGTAGTCCTCGAAACATGTAGAAGAATATAATAAACTTATTATAAAACAAGAATTTGTGCATTAAATTGGTCAGTTACTGGATTCTGCTGAGATGCACGGTCAGCAAAACATTAAAAAAAAAGTCTTGCATTATTTTTCTGCCACCTGCCTTAATTGAGTAGTGCAATTTTATTGCTCAGCCATTTTGGTATTTAATCGGCTGTTTAAGAAATTACCTGTCTTTATAGAATGTAAATTCTGATTACTGTGTTGACAACAGAAAGCCACTGATCTTACTGTGAGCCTCATCAGTCTAGTTCTTACCTTTCCCACATGTTATTCTAGACCCCATTTTAGTATTAAGCTCCCATTTAGGCTCAGGTTTCCACAACAAGTACATTTCCGCGAGTTTTTCCAGAATGCGCACTACCTGTTGTTCCTATCTCATGTATTTAAATAATCACTTTAGAAATCTTCCATGAAGCATACAATTCTTAAACTTTTCATTTTGGTTCCAGCCCTTTCTTCTTTTGTCTTCGGCGCACTCTGTTTTCAATACTACATTATTCTGCTGTATTGAAACAAGAAGTTTCACTATCCTGTAAGACAGAAGATAAAACTGGTGTCACACAGTCTGTTTGTCTTTATGGTTTACATAGGCTAAAGAAGACAAAAGAACTGTATTTGCGTTTACCAGCTTAATCACTGCCTCTAGTTGGTGATTTTAACAGTTACAGGAGTTTCTGCGGTGGATAAATGACGTTGTTTTAGCAGTGACAATATAGGAATGAATGTTAATATTCAAGAGCCACGAAACAAATACAGTGTTGGTACACTGGAGTAATAGTTTTACACAGTGGATATTAATCACGGTGGAAGCAAAGCACATTATGGTTGTTAAATTACAACTGATTCTACTGCAGTAATAAAAAACTGGAGTTAAACATAGACTTTTCTTACGAAGATAGCGCTGCAAATAAACATGAAATAATAAGGCTATAATAATACAAAAATAATTAAGAACATTAATTGCATATAACCGTCTTAAATTGTATCGTTGTTGGGTGACCGGTATAAGTTGGGAGTTCTGGTATGCATTTTTGTCACATATCTCTTCAAAAGAAAGCACATTTATACTTTGTTCTTGCTGAATTGTTTAAGGTCCGATGATGTTCCGTCTTTGAAATAACATTAGCGGTTATTGGAATCGAGGGACCATAACAGTATTCGAGACGACACAAATTAATTTCTTCTGAACAGCATAATAATGAGGACAAATGCTGTAAATAGACGTAACGCAACAAAAATCTAGGCTAGACAGCTTTCTGACAATTACGAACATTAAGTTGTCATGCAAGATGAAGAGACAAGAATCTGAGTTAACTAGAATGCATCCAGCGTTGTAGGATGAACACAATGTAGTCTCTTCCCCTGTGTAGAACATTGAAATTGTCGCCTTTATCCTACTTTCCTATCTACGGAATTCCAGTTTTGGATAAAATCATATTTGTGCGTTTGTCCATCTGCCCATCTGTTCTACGCAATATTTTAACAAATTATAGAATTCTGTGTAGTATTTAGATTTACCCCTACGTAACTTCGTTAGAAATTAAGGCAGTTGTATACTGCTATAAATCGAACCAAACAATAAAAAATTGGCAGCAATATGGACATCTGGAATCGATAAAACACGAGGCCTTTATGTATTACTATGAAATTTTACCTGGTAAAGTGTTCTTAAAATATAGGTGTTTGAAGATTGTGGAATTTTGGGGCGTGAAACCAAGCAGTTCGGTAGATAGGTACACACTAGTGGGATCATTTCGATACACCTACCAATACACAGCTTTACTTTCCAGAAGGCATTATTTGAATATCCCCCCCCCCCCACCCGTAACAATCTCAAATCTCATCACGCAATATTTGTTAACGCAGATTTATAGTGTACAAGAACAACATGGCTGCCACGTGAATTCTGTCTTTATTTCTCCACGTGATGAGAATAAATAATAACAATTCAACTAAGAAGACAGTAGTCCAAATGTTTGATGGAAACCTAAGTAGTTTTGTTGCGCAGAGCTCTTGCTCGAGTCCACTCTGGCCAATTAATATTTCAGTGCTCTGTAGATCACTTGGTGTGCGAAAGGTCTAACGTAGCGTCAAAAGGTGGGACGTTGGCACTGACATTATTCATCGTCTAAGCTAAGAAAACTGCGACAAAGTTTGTGAAGAGCCCAACAGAAAAGACAAGAATTCCGCCTACAATCACGTGGGAAAAGAGGTGAGACCTTGTACACAGGATATCGGTAACAAAATCAAAGGTGCACGGTCGCTCTTCACCAGCCAGAAGGTATCCTGCTGGTTAAGAAATGTCTGGAATTTTATAGAAAAACTAAATCCTGTCACAAATGCTTGTTGTCAACCAGGCGGATCTAGTCCACATATTTTTCATCCTGTTTCTTTAAAATCTGTTTTAATATAATTTCCCACCACGGCTATGTCCCCTCGATGGCTTAATTACGTCAGATTTTTTTAAGCAAAGTACCAGCGCTTTTTCCTTGTCTTGTGTCATTTCATTTCTCTTGAATTTTCAACTTAATATAAGTATTTGGTGAAGAGCAGCAATCCTTAAATTCCTCATTACGCAGTTTTCTTCAGCTCCCAGTACAGCAGACCTCTAGTTACACTATTACTATCTCTTCTTCTGCTACCCACATCGGAATTACCTTTTTAGTTTTCCTCGGTACTTCCTTATCCTTTCTTTTCAAATTCTTTCCTGTCCTCATTATTTTTCTTTCTCTCCCCCCCCCCTCTTTCCGAAGACATTGAAAGGAAGATGATTTGGGTACACTATATTAAAAGTCCTCGTCCGCCATATTCAGGCCCTTTACGTATCTTAAAGGCTACTTTGAGTATTCCGCTTTTGGCAGTTAGAATTTCTGCTTCGAACATAGGGTAGTGCCTAGTTTAAATCTGTTCCCTTGTATTGAGTTCGTTGAGTAAGGTTTCCCATGGTGTTGTCAGTCCATTTACGAAAATTCTGATAAGATATGACCACTTCTTGCCACACTCTGTCTACTTTATGTTTCACAGTTATCCTCACATTCTATGGTTTGTGACATGCGAGTATTTATACTTAAACTGCTTCAACTCAATTGCGAGGATTACAAAACAGCATCTACTGAGGTCAATACGTATGACTATGAAAAGCACGATCAGTTTATTCCGACCTGTTTCGGTGCTGTATAACAATCATCACGAAGAGTAAATCTATACAAGTTTTCCGTGCCGAATTAATAAAGTTCACATTAGCTATTATAATCCTGATTGCAGCTTAAAAAATTTTGAAACCTTTTCTGTTGACATTGCATTACTCAGATGTCTTTTGTGGTCGACAGAATAGGTTCTAATTTTTTACTTCGTGTTAATAATCAATATTGAACAGCTTGTGTGAATTTAATTACTTTTGCACGGCAAACGTGACAGAACATTCATTTCCTGATGGCGGTCCTGCAGAACCGAAACATGTAGGAATACAATATGGCGCCATTCACACCAATTTATGTGTAATTAGATGATATAGTCCTGTAAATGTCACATACCCATACACTTGGAACAACAGAATTTAAACCGAACACCAAACAATAAAGTGGCATATCACAGATGCCTTGCTGCTGTGGCAACATATCCGACACTCTTGTCGTTCGAGTAATACAATCATGGTCCCGAAGAACAGTCCGAACTGTCCCAAATGTCCAAACATTCCAAACAGTTCAACGGAATGGTGGGTCAAAGGTGACCGTGAAATGTTGATGCTTGCTTTTTTAATTTATTTGATTTATTTAACGACGCCTTCAAAGCTTCATATTTTATAGTTTCGAAAGTTAGGATGATATGAGAGAGAAACAGCAACACAACATATTAATTCCCCACATAAGTAAGATGACTGAAGTTATGGTGACAACAAAATTAGTAAATTGATAACAATAATATAAAGACCGACTGCTGTATATTATGACGAATTGTTTTAAATAATCTGCTCGCACGTGTTCGAGAAAACAATCTCGGCAGGATATGCTTGTATACCATCAGTCCCCAGCCAGCCTTAAAACAGTACAGCAGGGCACTGCCAGTATTTCCAGCAGTCAATACACATGTTTGTGTCGCTTAAAAATGTACCGTTTCTAGACAAAGGCTCCACTTTAATTTACGATTACAATTTGAGTCCTCAATCGACCGCGTGATAAACTCTTTCCCGACTGCTCTGCTATTAATAGGTCAGTTGCATTCAGGTTCGGAAAGATCTACAGGGCCTGCTGTGTGTCCTTATCACCATGCTATCCCCGCGAAGAGGCCAAACTATAAAGTGTTCCTTGCGCTCTAAACGTAAAACTTTCACCGTACGCCTCGTTAACGCTAGCAGTTTGCTTCTGTCGGTTGAGGAACTGCATAACCTTAATCTTTAAACAGGCAGAGGGAGGAAGGAAGGAAAATCAGTATTTTCTCTGGTTTAAGATGACACTATTTTTTGGCTACGCGCGTCAGAAAGCATCAAATAAAAATATGATTAAGGACAAAATTGGTTGGATGTGGACACAGGAGCAGTGCCACTTTGGACTTCACCTGAGGGGCCTGAGGATGATCACGAAGGCATTTTCATTGGAGCACCAAGCCAAGATAGAAATACGATAATCAGTAAGTAGCTCTTGCGCCTTGAAAAAGCATTACGAAAGCTTCCAGGAGGTCCTGGTGGCAAGGCAGCATGCATTCTAGCCTTCAACATTAGAAGAAAGTAAGCAACCAGAGTCAAGCTTCGGTTCCCTAACTCCAAAGTAACTACCCCATGTGAGCAACCATTTAAGAACCTGAAAGGCACAGGAACCAGTTTTGACATGCTGACATAGATCATTTCTCATCTATTCCGAGAATCGAAGTCCGGTCTTCCAGCCAATACCCTGTTACTTGATTGATTTGTCTGTTGCACTTTATCGCTAGACAGTCGGTCCACTTGTACGTGCAATTTCCCTGTTTTGGCGTGCAGTTTCCTTGTTTGGGCCTTTGATCATGTGCTAAGGTCTGAAGCGTCTCGGTGTGTTTTTGCATGTAAATATACGAATTATTTTAATTTGTGGAAAAGCACAAAACATTAACACGCCAATAGAAGCACAAAAAGACGCATCAAGATTTCTTTAAGCCTCATTGGATTGCCACGAAATACAACGTTTCTCAAATTACAGAAAAACGTAGGTTAAGAAAAGAGCATTATGAGAATGTACGAATAATCATGGAAGTTTTAGAGTATCTGGTTTTAAGACATACTAATTAAAACTTACAGATTTTACTAGTAACTTTATATTAACATTTAGTAGGAAAATTTTGAAATAATAATATTCTGACTAAATTTTAGTCTCCAGAATATGTACTTGGCGGCTTATCAGGAAAGAATAGAATACGCGAACGTCCCTTTTAAATAGAGTTTTATAAGCTTTTAAATATTCTAGTTAAAAATATGCAAGTATTTAATTATTCCATTATTATTCACTACTCGAAACATAAAATTACGTAAACTTTCACAATTCTATTTGTTAAATTTTAAGAAATCCCTCTGCTGATAATCTGTATTAACGAAATATGTTTGAAATCAATTAAAGACGTTTAAAAATAAGTATGTGCATTGCGATTGTGTTTCTTTGTGTGTAGAATTTGAAGCTCATTCTAATAAATGGGTTGATGCATAATTATTTTTGACCATTATATAGGCTATTTAGTTATTTATTGTTTGTTACATTATATACATCCTTGTTCGTGTAACACCAGGATGTTGCCGATCACAGTTACCTTAAATGTGATGTTTGTTGGACCGTGCATCATTGTGATAAGTGAAGAATAAAAACCAACTAGATGCCGCTTATTATTTTATTGTACTTCAGTCACGACTCAGTCGTGCTTTAGCCTGCAGCCTGGACACTATTCCAACATATAGCAAACCAAGAACGAAACGACCAATGTTGTAATCAACATTACAGTCGCGAGTTCCTGATGATGGACATAGTAGTGCCCGAAACATGTTCAGCCTATAAGAAGTACAATAAAATAATACGTGGCATCTAGTTGGTTTCTATTCTTCAGTTACCTTAAATGTATTCATATGTACATCGGTCTCTTCTCTCATTTCACTACACGTACTACGCCACTGCCCTTACTCGGGCATTAGACTTGTACTTTACTCTATCCTACTTGCGTGTAGTATGGCAATATATGTGCGTGGCACTTACCGTCAAACACAAATATTTTATTGGCTAATTATTGTAAGGTTTACAACTACATGTTTCGGCCCTATTCCTGGGCTATCATCACGTTGTATCACGACCTAGAGTAGGCTATATGACATGCTACTTATTGGTAATGGGTGTTTTGGAGAGCTCTCCATAATACTGCGTGTTACCATGGTATGTGTATTTTTTCATTCTATGTATAATAATATTTCTACCGGGATTGATTGCCCCGATGTTTCCTGTAAGTATGAAACTTATGGTGTAGTACTTAGCATGTATGTACAAATTATTCTGTTTCTTAGTATTTTGGTCTGGTTGATTGTAATAGTCTCCTATGCACTTTATCGGTTGTGTATTGTCATTTTTGTATTTGTTGATCGGCTCTTTTGTCCTTGGGGTTGGCCTGCTGTGTAGTGTGGTCCGGTGGGATTTCTTCGGTGAGTCCTGTTATTGAGCTCTCTAATATCCTCTTCTACCTGTTTCTTTGTAGGTGTAGGTGTCTATCTGTGAACAATTTATGGATGTGTTGTGGGTAAGCGTGTGGTGTCATATTGCCTATTAACTACTTACTTTGTTCTCCCACTCGAATTTTACTTTAAATATTTTCCAATACAATTTATCTCTTCTTCCATTCATTCAGTTCATTACATCCTTACAGGCTACGTTTTTAACCATACCCAATGGTACTCAACATAAAAATTTTCTCTACTGTTTTTTTCTTTTCTGATCGGATTAATAATATATATCTGGCATCGTCTTCCCTCAAACTTATGGGGCACCCTCCTGCGCGCTGTTTAATTCTTAAGCCATTAGTGCACACAATTTCAGCTAAGGGAAACCCTGGGTATAATAAAAAACAAGTAACAAGCCCATCTGATGGACCGTGACGACCGACGGAGGACAATCGACATGTCTGTACAATTGCCTCGCTGGAGAAGTATGTATTTGCCCTTCGTAATCTGCACTCCTCAACCAATATTGTTCGGGTGGTTAAATCGAGAAGAATTAGATGGGCGGGGCATGTAGCACGTATGGGGAGAGGAAAGGCGTATACAGGGTTTTGGTGGGGAAACCTGAGGGAAAGAGACCACTTGGAAGAACCAAGCGTAGATGGAAGGATAATATTAAGATGGATCTTCGGGAGATGGGATGTGGGGACATGGACTGGATCGAGCTGGCTCAGGATAGGGGCAGGTGGCGGGCACGTGTGAATGCGGAAATGAACTTCGGGTTCCATAAAATGTGAGGAATTTCTTGACTAGCTGTAAGTCGGTTATCTTCTCAAGAAGGATGCTGCTCCGTGGAGTAAGTAAGTAAGCAAGTAAGTAAGTTATCTTGTGACTGACCGACTAGTTGGGAAATTAGATGACTGGATGACTGACAACAGAGTGACCGATATTGGCTGTCAGGCTGACTGACTGGGTGGCCGGCAGACTAATCGATTGCTTCTCCATTCCCAGGGTAGACAAGCACGTGCGCCTCATTAGAAGGTTTCTCAAGAACAAACAAACAATATATATATATATATATATATATATATATATATGCGGCCTCATTTGTCGACGGGTGGGGGGTTGAAGAAATTTGGCACTAAGCAAATGTTCCATCTCGTCTTCCCCAATATTTCATAACAAACTGAATTATTATTTTCTCAAACATAAAACAACCAAGGTGAAACAGGAAGAAATAACTGCTTAAGCTTCGAAGGTTAAACTTATGCTTGTTTTTACGTTTGATTATGATTTCGATTCAGTGCGAATATTCAAGAGCTATTTAAATTTTCTTGAAGTACACAAATACTTCTGCGAATCCAACTTACTTACTTACTCCATGGTACAGATTCCTTCTTGAGAAGCTAACTGGTTTGCAGCTAGTCAAGAAATTCCCCGTATTTTATGGAACCCGAAGGTTCATTACCGCACTCACAAGCATCCGCCACCTGTCCCTATCCTGGGCCAACCCAATCCAGTCCACATACCCATATCCCACCTCCTGGAGATCCACCCTAATATTATCCACCCATCTACGCCTAGGTCTCCACTGTGGTCTCTTTCCCTCCGGTTTCCCCACCAAGAACCTCTACGCCCTCCTCTCCTCCCCCATACGCGCCACATGCCCAGCCCATCTCATTCTTCTCGATTTTATCACCCGCACAATATTGGGTGAGACAGTACAGATCACTTAGCTCCTCGTTATGCAGTCTCCTCCATTCCCCTGTTACCTCGTCCCTCCTAGGTCCAAATATTCTCCTCAACACCATATTCTCAAACACTCTCAGCTTCCTTTCCTCCCTGAATGTCAGCGACCAAGCTTCACACCCATACAAAACAACCGGCAAGATTATGGTTCTATATATCTTAATCTTTAATTTCCTGGACAGCAGCCTGGAAGACAAAAATTTCTGCACCGAATGATAGCAAGCATTTCCTGACCTCAGTCTACTCTTTATTTCTTCCCGAATAGAATTTTGGATTTTTAAAGTTGTTCCCAAATATTTAAACTCTTCCACCCTCTCGAAGGTA
>Ga0123352_10016983_pt1 | contig 11603 bp, 8 predicted proteins | sample TergutLab28metaG_FD_89700 | JGI IMG/M metagenome (GOLD analysis project Ga0123352, IMG submission 89700) | Labiotermes labralis P1 segment gut microbial communities from Petit-Saut dam, French Guiana - Lab288 P1 | ecosystem: Host-associated > Arthropoda: Insects > Digestive system > Gut ...
AGATGGGCTTCGGCGCACGGATTGCAATTGAGAACGCCGGCAGAGAAGAAGTCCTGGTTCTCACCCACGGCGGCACTTTGGAGAGCGGCGATTGGATCCGTGACGGCAGACTGCTGGTTGACACGTGGCACGGCTTCCCCGACTGGGGCTGGTACGGCATGAAATTCGGCGTGATGGCGGCTCTGGGCCAAGAAGTGCCGGCTGTCTATGACATCCGTCCGAGAACCCAGTGGATCGGCAACGCGGATATGTTCTTCCCCGATGTGCAACTCACACCGATTCCCTGGCAGCAGATTCTGGACAATCGCTAATATCTTTTCTTGTAACACCTGACATTAGGCGATACATGGGTGGATTCCGCTGTGTGACATCCACAGCGGAATCCGCTTCATAGGTTGCATAAAGGAAGGGGAGGTCTCTTTGGACAACTACATGTTGGAAATGAAGAACATAACAAAGGGTTTTTACGGCACAGTTGTGTTGAAGGACGTCAATTTTGGCGTGAAACCCGGAGAAGTGCATATCCTGCTCGGTGAAAACGGGGCGGGGAAATCCACCCTGATGAAGATTTTATCAGGGGTACACCGCCCGGATGGCGGTGAGATTTGGATCAACGGCGAAAATTGTGCCATACGGGAACCTGCACATTCCCTCAAACTAGGGGTTGGCATGGTGTATCAGGAACTTTCCCTCGCCCCCAATTTAAGTGTGCTGGAAAACATTTGGCTGGGGGCACTTCCGGCCAAAGGTAAATTTTTTGTGGATTGGAAAAAGGCGAAAGCCGATACGGAAGAGATTTTCCAGAAGCTCGATATCGCTGTGGATGTGACAAAGCGGGTCTCTCACTACGATTTGGGGCTACAGCAACTGGTTGAGATTTTCCGGGTTATCTCCCAAAATGCAAAACTCATTATTCTTGACGAACCAACCTCCTCTTTGTCAGAGATGGAGGTCAAAAAACTGTTTGAGACCATCAACTTGCTTCGGAGCCAAGGCGTTTCTTTCGTTTACATCACCCACAAATTGGACGAGGTATTTGAAATCGGAGACCGGGTCACCGTGCTCCGGGACGGTGAAGTGATTGATCAGACAGTAGAGGATATCAATACCGTCACAAAAGACGATCTGATCCGCATGATGGTGGGCAGAACTCTGGAAGAACAGTATCCCAAAGAACCCGCCGTCACAGAAGAGATCATGCTAGAGGTCTCTGATCTGTCGGACGGAGAAACCTTCCACGATGTATCGTTTCAGATCAAAAAGGGCGAAGTCTTAGGCGTGGCCGGTCTTGTGGGTGCCGGAAACAGCGAACTGGCAGAAGCGATCTTCGGGTTGCGTAAGATCAAAAGTGGCTCCATCCGCTTAAACGGCAGCGACTATACGGCAAAAGATCCCGTGCGGGCCATTCGGCGGAACATGGGGATGATTACCAAGGACAGAAAAGACGGGCTGATTCAGCACATGCCGCTCTACACCAATATCAGTGTGGCACAACAAGAGGGGATGAGCCAAGTCGGGTTTCGGCTACGGAAAAAGGAAAAGACCCAGGCCCGGGAATATATTGAGAAATTACAGATCGAGACAACGTCGGAAAATAAGCTTGTGCGCAACTTGAGCGGCGGCAACCAGCAAAAGGTCGCGGTGGCGAAATGGATTTGCAATGGCTCTACCCTGTTTATCATGGACGACCCCACCAGAGGCGTCGATGTGGGTGCGAAAGTGGAGATATATAAGCTAATCAACGAATTGACGGCGCGGGGCGACGGGGTCTTGATGATCTCATCGGACATGCCGGAACTCCTGGGTATTGCAGACACCATTATGGTCATGAAAAAAGGGCGTGTCTCTGGGATTTTGCCTGCCAAGGGCTGCACACAGGAACTTATCTTTGAAAAAGCAGCGGGGAGTGAGTAGCGTGAAAATTCACGCCACTCTTTAGAAATGTGCCAATTGTTCCCCCTTTGGGGAACCACAATTGATGTACAAAAAGTCCATTCCTTCTTTATGGTCTTTTTGTGTCGAAAGCGTTAGCGAAAGGAATGGACTTTAACATGAGCAACGAAAAAAGAGCGGTATCCATCGGGCATCTGATCCAGAGGTTTAGCCCCATATTCATACTGTTGCTATTGATTCTCGTTATGAGCTTGGTAAACGAGCACTTTTTCCAGTTCGCCAATATGATTAACATTATCCGCCAGACCGCCTTTTTGGGCGTTGTGGCAATGGGGATGACCCTGGTCATCTTAACAGCGGGCATTGATCTCTCCGTTGGTTCTCTCATGGCGATCAGTGCGTGTGTTATGGGTGTCGCCGCCACGGAGTGGGGTGTGCCGCCGGCCTTGGCGATCCTTTTGGGAATCCTGGCCGGAACGGTGATGGGAATTTTAAACGGCGTCATCATAACCAAGGGGAAGATACAGCCCTTTATTGGAACTCTGGGCATGATGGTCATGGCAAGGGGTCTGGTACTTCTGATTACAGGCGGCCTCGCCGTCCGTGATATCCCCGAATCCATGCTGGTGATTGGCAGCCAGCGCCTGTGGGGGGTTCCCTACAGCGCCTTTGTGTTCATGGTAATTGCCATTATTGCGTGGATTTTATTAAACAAGACTACATTGGGCCGCAATGTGATGGCCGTGGGCGGCAACGCCGAGGCCTCCAGGACTTCGGGTATCCGGGTAGATCGGACAAAAATCATTGTATACGGACTCTGTGGCTTTGCCGCCGCTATTGCGGGTTTCCTCTATATGGGACGTGTAAACTCTGTCCCCCCGCTCATGGCGACGGGGATGGAACTACAGGCCATCACGGCCGTGGCTCTGGGCGGTACCAGCTTGGCCGGCGGAAACGGGAGCATTGTTGGCACCATAATCGGCGTCTTGACTATCGGTGTATTAAATAACGGTCTGCAGTTGATGGAATTTTCACCGGCCTGGCAACAGGTGATTCTGGGCGGTATGATCATCGCCGTCGTGATTTTCGACTCGTGGAGAAAGCGGAAATTTGACTAATCTTTGGTGAATCAGAGGGGAAATATCCTTATGGGAGAATTACGTTTAAACGGAAAAGTTGCCGCCATCACCGGCGGCGCCTCCGGGATCGGCAAGGAGGTCGCACTGTTATTTCAACGCCATGGCGCATGTGTGGCTCTACTGGATCGGGATTTGGAGAAGCTAAACCAGGCCAAAGAGGAAATCGGCGGAGGGGTAGAAGTATTCTGCGTCGATATCACCGACGAGGCCGATGTACAGGCGGCCTTCTCAAAGATCAAAACGGCCTTCGGCAAGGTTGACATTCTAGTCAACTGCGCCGGGATTTTTGCACCGGGGACGGTCACAGAGACGGACTTCGTCCAGTGGAAACGGATTCTTGCAGTCAACTTGGATGGGGCTTTTCTGTGTAGCAAATACGCGGCGGCGGCTATGCTTGGGGCAAAAAGCGGGGGCGCTATCATCAACATCGCCTCTGAGGCGGGGCTTGCGGCCATTGCGGGCCAGACGGCCTACAATGTCTCTAAGGCGGCTATGATCTCTCTGTCCCAGTGTATGGCTGTGGACTACGCCCTGGATAGTATCCGGGTCAACTGCGTCTGTCCGGGACGGGTGCTGACGCCGCTGGTGCAGCACATCATCGACACCGCCGAGAACCCGGCGGAGACCTTGCGGGAATTGAGTTCTGACCGCCCGGTGATGCGGATGGGGAATCCCCGGGATATCGCATATGCGTGCCTCCACTTTGCCGACGACAGTATGCCCTATGCCACGGGCGCTGTGTTGTCAGTAGACGGCGGGTATACGGCCCGGTAAATAAGGGGGCTTGCCCCCCAGAAGATATATCGAAAAAACAGTACTCTGTCCGTTTTAGATGGATTTCTGCCTGTGCAAAACCGCTCGGATGCGTTTTCAACGTATCTGGGCGGTTTTTTCACACAACAGCGGCCTCTGCATACACTGGATTGATAACAATACGTTCAAGGAGGTTATATAAGATGCCTGATCGTGTTCTGCCCGGTCCGGTGCGAGATAACGACTGCATTAAAGAGGCCGTCTGCATTCATACACGGAAGATATTCGACTCCTGCAAGGACAAAGACTGCATTGAAGATCTGCGGTTTTACCCCACGGCGGAGTCACAGCGGTACATAGAAGGGGCTGTCAGCGTGCGGGCTAAATCGGCCCAGCTGCTCTACGTCACCACAGACGTGGAGGAGATCACCTTCAACCGGGGGTTTTACACAGTAGACCTCCGCTACTACTATAAGATACGAGGTGAGGCATTTGCCCTCATCAACAAAAGCGCCCCCATCACGGGTCTGGCCGTATTTGACAAGCGGGTGATCCTGTTCGGCAGTGAGGGCAACGCTAAAATCTTCACCTCAGACACCGTGGTTGGCGGCTTAGATGAGCACTCTCTGGCCAAGACAAATCTCCCCACCGCCGTGGTGGAGGCAGTTGACCCCATTATCCTGGGGATGAAGGTCGTAGATGTCCGCGACAATCTCTGCGATTGCAGTGAGGTGACAGAGGTCCCCGGTTGTATCCGCGACGCCTTCGGCTGTGAACTCATGATGGGCGGGGACAGCCGTCGGGTATACGTCACCCTGGGCCAGTTTTCCATCGTCCGCCTGGAGCGGGATTCTCAGCTGCTCATGCCGGCCTATGACTACTGTCTGCCGGAGAAGGAGTGTGTCGGTTCCGGAGATGACGATCCCTGCGCTCTATTTTCCAAGATCAGCTTTCCCGTGGATGAATTTTTCCCGCCGGATACCATTGAGGTGTCAGACAACTACCGTGAGGCGAAAGCGACGCTCTACCGGTAGCGCCTCAAGGGATTCAGACCAAAAATGGGCTCCGATTTCGTCGAAATGCAGGGCCCATTTTTGACGTATAAAGAAGATTTTGATTGACATTACAATGCCCATACATTAAAATGGAGAGGATTTCATCCAAAGGTCAAACAGGTGCCGAGGACAAGCCCTGTCAAAGCAGTACAAAGCGCTTGTTCAAACAGTGTATAGGATGTAGTCTCTACATCTATATATAAACATTTATGCTTTAAGGAGGAACTGTACGAAATGAAAAAGTTTTTAGCACTACTTCTAGCAGCCCTGCTGGTATTCACTCTGGCTGCATGCCAGGGGGGGACACCTGCCGCCCCAGAGGCACCCCCGGCCCCAGAGGCGACTCCGACCCCAGAGGCGCCGGAACCCGATCCAGAACCCGAGCCAGAAGAAGGTTTCGCAGCGAGCGATATCCACATTGCTCTGGTCGCCCACTCACCGGACTCCATTTTGGATGACGGTTCGTTCAATGAAGGCGCATGGCAGGGCATCCAACGGTTCCTTTCCACCCATGGACTCTCCGCTGACCATGCACGCTTCTTCCAGCCACATTCCGCAGATGACGTAGCGCGTGTTGACCTGGTCGCTGATGCTATCGCCGCCGGTGCCAACATTGTCGTATTGCCGGGCTTCCACTTCATTGGAGCTTCCGCTGAAATGCAAGAAATGTTCCCAGATGTGAAATTTGTTCTGCTAGACGCCACGCCAGCTGGCGGGCCGGCGGCCAACACGGCGGCAATCCACTATGCAGAAGAGCAGGCAGGTTTCCTGGCAGGGTATGCCGCAGTTATGGAAGGCTATAGAAGCTTAGGTTTCATGGGCGGTATTGCAGTACCTGCAGTTGTGCGCTTTGGCCACGGCTTCCTCCAAGGTGCAGAACATGCTGCCGAGTCTCTAGAATTAGAGGCAGGCGAAGTGACTGTCCTCTATTACTACGTGGGCGGCTTTGCCCCCAGCCCTGAAGTTGCAACCACGGCATCGGCTTGGTTTGTCGACGGCGTAGAAGTTATCTTTGCGGCAGCAGGTGGCGCAGGCGGCTCCGTTATGAGCGGTGCAGAGGCCTCGGGCGGCTCTGTCATCGGCGTTGACGTCGACCAGTCCGGTGACAGCGATGTGGTTATCACCTCCGCCATGAAAGCCCTTGACGTATCCGTTTATGACATGCTCACCGACTTCTTAGAAGGCACATTCCGCGGCGGCAGAGAGCTCATGTTTGACGCATCCGTGAACGGGATTGGCCTGCCCATGAACACGTCCCGCTTCCAAGAATTCACCCAGGCGCAATACGATGCAATCTTTGCCCTCTTGACCAACGGCTCTATTGTCGTTTCCAATGTTGTAACCGAGACGGTTTCAGAGGCGAACCTTCCCCTCTCTCTCGTTGAAGTGACAGAATTGAACTAACCCGGAGCGAAAAAGGAGCGCATTTTTGCGCTCCTTTTTTCCATATTCACGTTTTCGCACCTCCCCCGCCAATAGCGGGGGAGGTGCAAGTGGGAGCAATAATAAATTAGTGAAAGTGGCGAGGCTTATGTATATCATTGAAATGCGTAACATTACCAAGGAGTTCCCAGGGATTATCGCAAACGATGACATTACGCTGCAACTGAAAAAAGGCGAAATCCACGCTTTGTTAGGGGAAAATGGTGCGGGTAAATCCACGCTGATGAGTGTGCTGTTTGGCCTGTATAAGCCGGAAAAAGGCAGTATTTATGCAGAGGGCAAAGAGGTACATATCACCGGCCCCGGAGATGCCAACGCACTGGGGATCGGTATGGTGCACCAGCACTTTAAGTTGGTTCACAACTTTACCGTGTTAGAAAATATTATCCTTGGGGATGAGACCACCAAGCACGGTGTGCTCCAAATGAGAGACGCCAGAGAGAAGGTTTTGGCTCTCTCAAAGAAATATGGTTTTGAAATTGACATAGACAGCGAAGTGCGCCATATTACCGTGGGGATGCAGCAGCGGGTAGAAATCTTGAAAATGTTGTACCGTGACAATGAGATCCTCATTTTCGACGAGCCCACCGCTGTATTGACGCCCCAAGAGATAGAGGCGCTCATGCAGACCATGCGTGACATGGCCGCAGAAGGGAAGTCTATTTTATTTATAACCCATAAACTGGATGAGATCAAACAAGTCGCCGACAGATGCTCCGTGCTCAGAAAAGGCAAGATGATCGGCACAGTAGAGGTGGCCGAGACATCCAAAGAAGAGATGAGCGAAATGATGGTTGGCCGCAAAGTTGTGTTGAGCTTGGAAAAAAGCGAGGCCCAAATTGGAGACACCGTCCTGGAAGTGAAAGGCCTGACGAAAAGGGGCAAAGGCGAAAAAAATCTGCTCACCGACGTCTCCTTTGAGGCAAAAGCCGGGGAAATCTTATGCGTAGCAGGGATTGAAGGGAACGGACAGACAGATTTGGTCAATGTCCTCACAGGCCTTACACCCATAGAGTCCGGGCAGATCGTATTGGACGGACAAGACATCTCCAGAGAAAAGATACGCAAGCGGGGCGAGTCTGGCATGGCCCATATCCCGGAGGACAGGCATAAGCACGGCCTAGTGCTCGACTACTCCCTTGCGTATAATCTGATCTTGCAAAAATACTATACCAAGGCATTTCAGCGCAACGGCTTTTTGCGGATGGATAAAATAAAAGACTTTGCCAAAACACTCATCGAGCGCTTTGACATACGCTGTAGCCAAGGGCCGAGCACCATTACCCGCACCATGTCCGGCGGCAACCAACAAAAGGTGATCGTCGCCAGAGAAATTGACCGGGACGCCAAGTTGCTGGTCGCAGTACAGCCCACCCGGGGTCTAGATGTAGGGGCAATTGAATACATCCATCAACAGCTATTGGCCGAGCGGGATGCGGGCAAGGCGATCTTGCTCATCTCTCTGGAGCTGGAAGAAGTTATGAACATATCTGACCGGATTTTAGTCATGTACGAGGGGGAAATTGTGGCGGATGTAGACCCGAAACAAGTTACGTTTCAGGAGCTGGGGCTCTATATGTCCGGTGCGAAGAGAATGGCGGAAGAAGGTGAAGCGGTATGAAGCGGGATGGTTTAATCAATGGGTTATCTTCCATTTTAGTCATTATTGCAGGCCTTGCAATCGGATTCATCATATTGTTAATCAGCAATGCCACTCAGGCGGTTGATGCGTTTATGACCCTACTTACGTTTGGCGCAAGTTCTATGCGGAATGCAGGAGATGTGCTCTTATTTGCCACACCCATTATTATGACGGGTCTCTCTGTGGCCTTTGCGTATAAGACGGGCCTGTTTAATATCGGCGCCACGGGCCAGTTTACTTTTGGGGCCTTTGTCGCAATCTACATCGGGGTAGAATTTACATTTTTACATCCGGCGATTCGGATTATAACCGCCATTGTCGCCGCCGCTATAGCGGGGGCCCTGTGGGGGGCAATACCGGGCCTGTTAAAAGCGTACCGCAATGTACATGAAGTCATCTCCTGTATTATGACGAACTATATCGGCATGTTTTTAGTGAATCACATGATCAGAACGCATCTGTTTGACCAGGGGCGAGCGACGACACTGCCCCTGCCAGACGATTCTAACTTGCCGTCTCTGGGGATGGAACATATTTTTTCAGAGACGGTGGGCAACTTGACTAGGTCTTCTAATGTGAACATAGGTATTCTCATCGCCATAGCAACTGCCATCCTAGTCTACGTCATTTTAGAAAAAACCACCTTTGGATATGGGCTGAAGGCCTGCGGCTTTAATCGAGACGCAGCGAAATATGCCGGGATCAACGAAAAGAGCAAGATCGTCTCCTCTATGATGTTCTGTGGCGCCCTTGCCGGCGTCGGCGGCGCTTTAAACTTTATGAACGGCACGGGCCTGTCTCTCAGCGCGGTGGATATGCTCCAGATGGAAGGGTTTACAGGGATCGCCGTCGCATTTCTCGGATTAAATCACCCCATGGGCATAGTATTCTCCGGCACATTGGTCTCCTATTTAACGCTGGGCGGCGCACGGATGCAAGTGCACGGGTTCTCCAGTGAATTTGTAGACATCGTAATATCTGTGATTATTTATTTCTGTGCCTTTGTGTTTTTGGTGAAATCCTTCCTCGGAAGCAGGCGGAGCAAGTCTGACGCAGAACCGGACGCAGAACCGGACGCAGAACCGGACGCAGAACCGGACGCAGAACCGGACGCAGAACGAGATACTTTAGAAGCAATTATTGAAAAAATGAACGATGCAGAGAGAGGGGAGGGGGAGACACTGTGAATATAGTCTATTTCATCATACAACACACCATGTTCTTTATGATCCCTCTCATGATTGTTGCATTGGGCGGTCTGTTTTCAGAAAAATCCGGCGTAGTCAATATTGCCCTGGAGGGCAAAATGATCATGGGTGCGTTTACAGGGGTCTTGTTTATCTCTACCTTTCAGGAGACGTTTTCCATTCCGCTTCTCTTGCTGCTGGGACTTTTGATTGCCTTGGCCACCGGTGTGGTTGTCTCAGTCTTTCACGCATATGCCGCCATTAATTTGCGGGCGAACCAGATCATAAGCGGTGTGGCCATCAATATGTTTGCCGCCGCCTTTGCGGTCTACGCTTCAAAGCTGCTCACCGGTACGCAGAACCTGCACTTTCCAAACAACTGGTTCCGGATCGAAAGCGTACCCCTTTTGGGCAGCATACCTGTGATTGGCCCTCTGTTTTTTCAAAATACGTTTGTCACGACCTATTTGGGCTTTGTGATTTTAGCGGTTTCGGCCTTCGTGCTATATAAGACAAAATTTGGTCTGCGACTGAGAGCCTGTGGCGAACACCCGCAAGCGGCGGACTCTGTAGGGGTAAGCGTTGTAAAAATGCGCTACGCCGGGGTATTGATTTCCGGTGCTCTGGCGGGCCTGGGCGGTCTTGTCTGGGCGATTCCCATAACAGGGATATTTAGCGGGTCGGTATCCGGCTATGGCTTTTTGGCGTTGGCCGTCCTTATTTTTGGCGGATGGCGGCCTGGGAAAATTTTATTTGCCGCCTTCTTCTTTGGGATTATGCAGGTTATTTCCCGGAGCTATATCGCCATCCCGTTTTTGTTTGCGCTGCCAATCTCCCCTGTTGTCTACAGGATATTACCGTTTGTGGCGACCTTGATCGTCTTGGCGTTTACATCGAAAAACACCATGGCTCCGAAAGCTGTTGGACAGCCCTATGACAAGGGTGTGCGGTAGGAGATTGACTGAGGGCTGAAAAGAATAACAAAGCGTCTGCCATTTCGGCAGGCGCTTTGCTGTCCTAGGCGGAGGAGCTAACCAGCCGTTTCACCCAGCGGAGATCCTGGGGTGTAATACAGCCCAGCAGCCGGAGCAGGGCCAGATAGATGACGCCGGCCAGGAGAAAATGCAGGATCAGGCTCCCGGCAGATGATACCAGGGGCAGGCCAAAAGTGCGGAGTAGCCACAGGGTCAAATACACCGCCGCCAGGATGGAGAGGGCGGGTTTTATCACATCCGACAGGGCCAGTCGGATCGTTGTAATCTGGGCGATGCGCCGGAGGCTTAAGATAAAATTAAAACACTCGGTAAAATAGGCGATCCAGATAAAACCCTGGATGCCGAAGATGGGCAGGAGCAGATAGACCAGCACCACACTGAGAAAAGAATCCACAATGTTGACGCCCATGGAGTAAACCTGTTGGCCCAACCCTTTAAGCATCCCGTCGGTGATGGCGTCTAAGAACATAATGGGCATGAGCAGGGAGAGTACCCGGATGTAGGCCCCCACCCCTGGGGTGTGGGGATAGATCACCTCACCCAGGGTGCCGCTGAAGGCCAAAAACAGACCTGCTAATCCGATGGAGAGATACAGGGCGATTCGCAGGAGTTTTGATACTAAGTAGCTGATACGGTCTTTATTCCCGGCCACCTGGGATGCGGTGAGCTCCGGTACCATCAGCTCCGCCACGGCGTAGAAGATAGCCGAGGGAAAGATAATGACGGGGAAGGCCATCCCGTGAACGACGCCATAACTCGCTAGGGCTTGATCTCCCTCCGCGCCGCCCCGGCGTAGGCCCCGTGGGATCAGCATGTGCTGGAGGGTGTTGAGCGCGCTCCGCACATAGGAACTGGCGGCTAAGGGCATGGAGATGCCCAAAAGCCGCCGGGTGAGGTGGGGGCTCTCGCCGTTGGATTTGGGGAGCGACCCCTTGTCGTGGCGGTAGAGGAGAAAGAGCTTGATGGTAGAGAGGATCTCCGCCGAGACGCCCCCCAGGACGACTTGGGCGGCGGCCATCTCCAATCCGTCCGGCGGATAGAGGGTGAGCAGTGCCACAACGAAGGCGATCCGTATGATCTGGTCCGTCACCTGGACAGTGGCGGATTTCGCCACCCGGGAGACAGCGGTGAAATAGCCGTTCATAACGGCGGTACAGCTGATAAATGGCAGGCTAATAGCCGCCAACCGCAGGGATAAAATTGTGCGTCCGTCGCCGATCCAGACGTTGCCGATCCAACTGGAACCCAGGAAGAGAAGTGTACCGGCCAGGGTGCCAAAAAACAGCGCATGGGAAAAACAGCGGATCATCACCCGTGGCACAGCACCGGGTTTTCCCAACCCCATCTCCTCTGATACTAGGCGGGTGGTGGCAAATCGGATGCCGGAGATAGCCACCGTCATGGCCAAGAACTGGGTAGAGGCCACCAGCTGAAACAGGCCGATGCCGGCGGCGCCGATAACCCCCGCCAGATAGACCTGGAAACTCACCACCGCA
>Ga0123352_10016984_pt1 | contig 11603 bp, 12 predicted proteins | sample TergutLab28metaG_FD_89700 | JGI IMG/M metagenome (GOLD analysis project Ga0123352, IMG submission 89700) | Labiotermes labralis P1 segment gut microbial communities from Petit-Saut dam, French Guiana - Lab288 P1 | ecosystem: Host-associated > Arthropoda: Insects > Digestive system > Gut ...
TCTTTTTCCCTCCCCCCCCCCCCCCCCCCAATACTATTTCTTAAAGTTCCTCCAATCTATGCCTTTGTCTTCCAAGTGATCTCATTCCCTCATGTTTTCCCACATTCTCAAACAGCATCAGCCTATGTTCCTCCCTCAAACTGATCCAGTTGACATGGATTTAAAATGATACCCATAACATGACAAACATTCTGAGTATCTAACATTCCTAACTGTATCAACTTGTCACTCAAAAGGATGGGATTGCTATGTTTCAAAATGAACTATGCCTAGTGACAGCTAGGCAAGGCAGACATGTTTTCGAAATTAATTATAGGAATATATCACTGATATACATGTGGGTTATGTTATCATTACCTGAGCCAGGAGCTTTCCTGCATGTATTGCTACTGGTGTCAACTCAAGTTTTCCATCAATAACATCCCCAATGGCATAGATATTATTCACAGATGTACGTTCTTCTTTGTCCACAAGTATTTTCCCATTACTGAAAGAAATTACTCAAAATTAATGAGTTAAATCATAGTTTTCAACACAAATCTCTTTACTTCTGCTGTCTTATTACCTTGGGTTCAACTTCACACCAATATTGTCCAGACCAATATTATCTGTACATGCACTGCGTCCCACAGCAAACAGAATGGTGTTATATTCACCCTCCACAATTTCACCACTCTCCATTTTTCCACTAACCTAAAAATTAGCATCAATAATAAACAGACATTAAAAATATATTAATATGTACAATTTACAGGGGTTTTATAAAACAGGAAGAAAAATATAATAAAAAATGGCTTCTTAAATCCAATACCTTAATCTTAGCTAAAGGGTGACAGTACAAGGATTAGGAGGAATTATTTCCGTAAAGTTTAATGAAACTGATTAATATGAAAACATCATGCACTCCTTCCCTCACTCTTTAATTTCTCTCATTACAATGGGTGATTATGACAAAAAGTGAGTCAATGAGTGTGTGAGTAAGTGTTACTTTCATACTGCAGCCAATTTAATTACTAATACATGAAGACAAGTAATAATGTACCATACCTTGTATAAATCTGGTTTACCATCAGAAACCTTCTCAATCTTAGTGGGAACACATGGTCTTATAAACTTCACTCCATGTCCCATCATGTGGTCACCAATCATCTCGGCTAGCTGCTGATCAAACCCACGGAGCAATATGCTTCGTACCTGAAGAAGACAACAACTGAAAATAACTAGATGAATCACTGGATATTGCTTCTGTTTCATTCTTCAGATGCCCTCATAATGTTTCCATGATTTCTCTCAGCTCTTGTAAGCTACCATTGGAAGTGTATAGAGTAACAGTCTACTAAAACAGCAGCCACAGGTTCAGACACATACTGAATAATACAATATTACAGATTAGCAGCCCGTAACCATACTGACCTAAGTTCATACGGGGTAACAGTAAATATTCCAACAACTGCAATATAATTAGATACAATAATAATACAAACATAGTCCTCCTATATGTTTGGGCCTTTATCAGCCAATTTCAGGGATTTACACAACAAAGAATATACAATAATGACTACTTAAGTCACAGATGTGAAACACAAACACTCTAAATCAGAATGTTGGTAAACAAAGAAAAGAGAATTACGGAAAATAACAGAAATATCTGTGTCACTCACATTTCTAATCCTGCCAATGGAGCAGAGATAACTTTTGAAATGTATGATGTGTTACTGCTAAGTTTAATTGAATGTTTGTGAGTACAACACATATCCAAAAAGATAAAGGAAATGGGGGAAAAAAGCCGACACTGGGACTCAAACCAATGTAGTTTGTTTCTGAAGAGTACTGCCATTACGCGTTAACGTGCTTGGCTACCTTCAGCTGCGGCAAACAACCACCCTTTCGCAACATCCATCCATGGAAGCAGAGCTAACAAGCCACATGCCTCAGAAAATTAACGACCTTTAATCCACATTTTAACTTCAAATTAAGCAAATGTATTGGGGTGTTTGGTTAACTTATACATGGCATGATTGATTGTAATGAATGGAAGACAGAGAAACACCACAAATGCACAAATATGGGGAGAGTAAAAGACTCGAATTATGATGGCAACTGTACATCACATCACTTCTGGAACGGGACATACAAAATTTCAGGCCGATTGATTTTTGTTGAACAGAGTGTACAACACTACATAACTTTCTGAACATAAGAAATACTCCTATCTACATTATGGTGTAGATTCCACTATTGTACAGTGTTGTGCTCACCATGATTGTACAGTCTATACCAACTGCATGAAGAAACCCTGCACATTCCAGAGCAATATATGAAGCACCAACAATCAAGCACTTTCCTGGATGGTATTTGAGGGAGAACAAATCATCTGATGTTATACTATATTCTTTGGCTCCTGGTATATCTGGGTATTTGGGCCGTCCTCCAACAGCTATAATGAAATCTCTTGCAGTTATATTCTGAACGTTATTTTTCTTGTCAGTCACCTGATAAAAAGAAATAAATATGCATATGTTTATTCTCTGCAAGAACACTCACAATACTCAAAATTACTAAACCCAAAAAATTCTAGACTCCTATGTTTTTCTATCTTCTTGTAGCATCTCAGTATGCGCAGTGAGATTGTTACAGTTTAACTGAAACTTGTGAGATCTGACATTCTCATTGCAGTGTTTAAGATTCAAGTATTAAAGGATATGATACTGTGTCAACTGGTTTGCCTGCAGCAGTATCACCTCTATTTCTAAACACATGGGTTTGTGTGCTTACCTCAGTACATCATTCTACTCCATTTAGTTACGGTTCTGACATGTGCTTCCAAAACTGTATGCTATTTCTTATTTCATGTCTGTCACTGTAACTAAGTCTACAATTTCCTATCTTAGATAATGCCATAGTATATATGGTGTAGGTATTCAATGAAGAACTTCATTTTCAGTTAACAGCAGGCAATACAGAACCATCTGTACTCCACACCAGCTTGTAACCAGATAACTCAAGAGCAACTCACACCATTTCTTCACACAGTAACAGAAGACTGCAATCTAAACTTCACCATTTATCAATCAACACATTAACATACCTCCAGAAGACCTGGAATTTCATTAATTGAAATGTGTCCCTACATTATTTGACAATTAAGAATCTGAACCAAAAATGAGAACTTGTAGCATCCTGTTTATAACAAGAGTCTGCAATATAATTATTTTTCCTGATAGATGCAAAATGCCATCATGTCACAGCTACAAAAAACAATTTTTTATGTGTACATAAATACCAACTTCACTAGCTGGCAAAAACCAGCATAATGATTACATAAGTTACAAGGTAAAAATAAGTGACACTTAAAAGGAACTTGCTGTTCCCATTTTCTGGATCTATAACCAACCTCTACAATAAAATAGGGTAATCTGCAACCTAAATTCTGATGGTTTAGATCTGTATGCCTGTGTCAACAATTTTTGGTATACCATCTGCTGAAGTTTCCTACTTTTTTTTATAAAGCCTCAAGTACACATCACGCACAAGTTTCACTGTGCTGCAACAGGTGTGATTAAATTTGAAACTCACTTTTATAGTATGAGCATCCACAAACTGTGCATAAGCATTCAGATAGGTGACAGTTTTTTCTCGTAAAATTTTACGATATCCAAAGTTCAAGGATTTGATGTAACTCTGGACTTCGTTCACCATATTTGTCCAAATGTGTGACACTGAAACAATAAGAAGTATATAGCGTGCTAAACAAGTGGCTTATATTGCGTAGAAGGAAAATTATGCAAAGATTTCAAGTCATCTACTGAGCTATTAACACAGCAGAATCAACTAATACCTTGTTCTGGTACATCCCACCCAAATGCTCTGGCATCCTTCAAGTCTTCACCTATTATTGCTGCCTTATGCATCAATTTCTTTGGAATGCAACCCACATTGACGCAAGTGCCACCTAGCCCCCATGTGGTTCCCTGTGGGGTTGGCAGCACAAAGTCACACACAGCAACTTTCTTGCCAAATGAGGCTGCTTCCTGAAGGAATAATGAAATATGGCACGTCAGCATTATGGAAAATCATTACATTCATTTCATAATATTTTAATGGAACTAATTGCTAGAGAAAAACACTAAACACAGCCACATATGACCTCAGAATATTAAATGTGCTCTAGGACAAACTTCTTACATGGAAACTTGTTAAAGTGAGCTTCCTAACCAATGTTAAGGTTTGTATTTCTTAAACTTTAATAAGTGCAGACACAGTTCTAATCATAAGGTGCAGCAATTACAGTTCTTGACTGCGTACATATCTGTTACAACCATAAAGTGTTCTTATACATAATTTTTCAGTGTCAAGAAACCAAATATTCTGATCCAGAGCCACACATAATTAAGCTGAGAATCTTTTCCCATCCCAGCAGTTGAGTATTCTTCTGTCTATGGGACAGAAGTCTACTATCTACAAAAAAATTCAATATTACCTATTTTATACTTTATAGTTACTCAAGGAAAGCAGCTACACATAGAATTTTAAGACACCTGATAAGCCATCATAAAGATATGGCTTAACAAGGGTGTTTTAAATCTAATTTTTAAATCTAACTATTAACATACTGAAAACCAAGATAGCAGTATTTACGATTAAATAATGTATACAATTTGTGTGTTCTTTCTTCTCCGTGTAATTGTGAACAGTCAGCAAACGGTTTCAATTAAGCTGAAACATGTAGCTGTAACTGTGGCTATCACAATCAATAGTTGTGTATGATGTTTAATTATTGATAACTTAGCTTACACACAACTCACAAACAGGTAACCAGCTTTTATCTCAAACAGGGACAAATTAGGATTTTTAAGAACCACTTAAAAACTGAATATAAAACCTACATAATAATTCTTAATATAATATACCACATTTTAAGACAACAATTAGTCTCGAGGTACATGAGAATTTGGATATATAAAGCACTTGCTAGATGGGCATTACAGGGCAGAAAACCACCGGGCATTGGAATGTCTGATAAAAACACCAGCTGAAATATAACAGATACCTATTTAGGTTTCACAAGTAAAATTCTACTAATATATAATAAATAGTGTCTATCACAGTCAGTATTTTGGAAACTAGTAATGACTGCAGAAAAGTATAACTACAAAAAATTTTTTTTTTGTTTTAGGAAAGGAAAGCTTGGAGAAACTGTTAACGTAGTTGTAAGGAACCAGTTACTCAGGATAAAAGGAAAACTCATTGCTTGATGCAGAAACCTAGGCTAATGCTGTTGCTAGGATATGACATAAACCCACTCAGGAAAAATCCAAATTACTACTTCTGCTAGATATAGGGCAGCCCCTTACCGGAGGAAAACTTAACCAGTGCCACTGCCAGAATACACAGAAAGATACAGAGAAACTAAAATTCTGAGCTACTGGTAAGGTGTAGGGAAAACCTATCACTCAAAGAAAACCCAAACTATTGCCCTTGTTACAATATGGGGAAAAGGCATTTCAGGAAAAAAAAAAACCCTCTAACACCTTTGCTAGGATATGAGGTGAACCCATAATTCAGGAGAAATTCAAATTTCAAGTACTGCTAGGATTTCAGGAATATCCAAACACCAGCCACTGCCAGAATATGGGGAAAACCTATCATTTAGGGTAAAATGAAAGTAGGAACACCCAAACTCAAGCTGTTGCCAGGATGTAGCACAACCCTAACCACAGCTGGTGCTACAAAATCAGGAAATCCCACTCCTCTGTTATGGCTAAAATTAAATAATTTTTCCACAAACTTCAGTGCAGATATTTCTTCACATGCCTACATGTTATTAAACAATTGCACATATACCAATTTCACCATGGAAAGATTCTTGTACAACATAATATGTTCAGTTCACCATAAATAAAATGAAACATGTCTGATCTACAGTTCCAATGTTAGTTAACAGAAATTCTTTTATTTTTCTCACATTGTAAAGTTCTGTTTTTAAGAACTCTTGATTTCATCTTATCCACCATGTTTAACCCTTCAATGCTGCCCTTTGAATGCTGCATACTCCTAACATGTGTCAGTCTCTGTGCACCATATCACTTGAGTACTCTAGGGTGAATGAAATTTAAAAATCCTCAATCCTGGGCAGCAGTTGGAATTTACACCCCAGTATCAGTTTGGGGTTAGCAACCATACCGCTCAGTGGTTCAATAAAAAAATAAAATATTCCATACATTATTTCAATCACCTTTCACACTGTTAAACATTTCCAAATAATCTGTAATATTCCTCAATTAAAACCTAAACTATTTTAAATACAACAGATTTCCCAGATTACAAAATATAAAAAAAATGATCAAAATAATGCACAACAAAACACTCACTTTCGAAGCTGCAAGCCCTCCTGAACCACCACCTATGACAATCAGATCATAATCATACTTCACACCAGATAATAATTCAGCCAGTCTGCCATCTTTATGCGCCTGGATAGTGGCATCACAGCCTCCAACATGTTTTCCATTAACAAATACATTTGGTACTGTTTTCTGCTTTGTTTTTTCAAAAAGAGCTTCCTGTATTGCAACACCCTCTTCTGTAAAAAAAAAAAACATACAACTGGAAATGTAGGCATGCCAGCAAAAGAAATATTTTTGAGTAAACTATAAATATCCTTCCAGACCAGGCCCTTCAAGCTTAAAGCATAAATGAATCTTACAGCCATCACAGCTCCACAGCTTGAGCTGCACCACTGTATTTTGGTCAAATTCAGCTTACGCTTAAAAGCCTTCATAAACTGTAACAATGGCCATTACCATGGGTTAGTAATATGTAATGAGGAAAGAACACTGTCGTTTTCTGGGATGGGAAGTCACATAGCCTGGTACAGTACAAATGTACTGAAATTTCAGAGGATCCTGTTACATCCATCATGAAGGCAGATAAATGTGCCCTGATGGTGGAGGCAGCAGGCTCCTCTGAAATGTTGGTATACTTCACTAACTGCATGGTGTCACATTCCAAGACAGCACTCTTCATTATCAATTTGGTGAGAACCTTAAATCTCGAAAGACACAAAACAAAGATGACAATTTTTTGAAAAGAAGTTGCAATCCAGAATTTTTTAACTGATTCAAAACAGGAACAATAAAATTTCTGGGCCATGTTAAAAAAATGGACATAACATGGATACTGTGAAGATAATTAGAACACAAATTCAAAGAAATATCACTATGAGAATAAAATCAACAAGTGCATATGAAGGTACGTGAATTTATTATATTGTGGACATTGTAAACTTCCGTCATGTGTAGGTGAACTTTCGTGGCCATCTTTAAATATGTGATTCAAAATATATTTTAATACATATTTTAAATTACATACTTAAAGCTTAATATTTTATTTGTGTACATTGGTTCTGATGTCTTTGTAATACATCCTTCATAAAACACCTTCCTGAATATGGCCACAAAAGGTGACTGAAACAAGTATGAGGTTCACAATGCTTATAATATAATAAATTTACATTCCTTCATATGCACTTGTTGGTTTTATTCTCATAGTGAAGTGTCAGTGCACGGTCATGAAATATTTTAAATTCAAAGAAAGATGTCCATGGAATGAAACAAAATAAGGAAGTTCAGCCTGGTATTACATGAATCAGGAAGAGATTGAACAGCTATATATATATATATATATATATAAAAACTACCTCCATCCTCTGGGCCAAAGTGAATAGTGAACATATATGTCAGATTTTAATGTAGGTTCATTATATTACATCTCCACATTCACAAGCTACTTCCCATCCGAACAGTCATGTTTTTTGCCAGGCCCACTCACCAGCTCATTCTCATGCTGCTTTAGCACAAAGGCTGTCAGAATTCCATGAAGTCATCTGCAACACATTCTTGTGTGATAAAGATGCTAAATGCAATTCCTACAAGGAGTGTCATGTACTTTCACACAAAAGTCTCCTGATGCAACTGCTCCAAATAGTACAATAATTTACAAATCGATGAGAAGTTTTTGAGCAACAGTTCCACACAGAAGAAATGATGCTAAAAAAGGAAGGTATCTCCTAGGAAATCACTGATTTGACTTGCACCATTAACAGGCATGTATATAATATAATAATACTCATACCGCCGACAATGAGAAAGACAGCATTCAGAATATGTGGTTTCACTATCACAATCATAGCTTCAATGTGCAATTAACATATTTGCTAAGTGTGAGACATATCTGCAAGCCGTAGCAAACCACTTCCAGAACCTTCGTTAAATATGGAGAGTAAAAACCTGACATACTTTAAACCAGAATATAGTGCTCTCCACTCACAGCAAATGGGAATAGCAGCAATCACTATATGGCCTGTCATCACGTACAATGGTCCGAGTGCAAAGTGATGCGTGATGTAAAAATACAACCCTGTATAAGCATGGTGCAAGGAAGGTCCATGGCAGGTGACAAAGCGATTGATTCCAGTATCAGCCAATGAAAACAGTCCAGAGGAAATGATATATAAAAATATCCTATTAAGGCCTCAAGATTTCAATCACAGATAAGACATGGAAGAGGAAGTAAATGAGACAGGGACAGGGCTCTTCAGGACCACAGTGTATGAATGTTGGGAAGTAAGCCACAGCCTTTATTTGTGGAGGAACATATGGAGGGGTGCCATCTTGGGAGAGAATAACATTATTGTATTTGGAGAGGACCTTACACTTCCTTTCCCTCAGGGAATGGAAAGGTGCTGGGAGAGCAGTCAGTATAGTGACTATGCTACAGGCTGGATGATCCACAGTTTGAATTGTAAATAAGGAAAGAGATGCTCTTTGCCAAAATGTCCAGACCAGCTTTTGGACCCACCCAGTTTGCCCCAGCTTCATATTCAGTGAGTGCTGGAGTTCTTTCCGAGGGATAAAGCAACTGGGGCAAGAAGGTGACCACTCACCTCCATCCATTGAGGGCAGCTATACCTCTACTCCCCTCAATATGCCTTCACAGCAATGAAAGAGACAACTTTACTTCTTAACTTTTGTGGAAGTGCAAAAGACTCTTGCGAGCTTCATATACAAAAAAACCCCTCCCCTGCATACCTGCCTATGTAATCTATTGCATCCATGCCCTACTCCAACCTTGAAGATGGAGATAACCATTGATAAGACTATGCAACATACCAACCCTGAAGACCGTAACATGAATTTCTTATGTGCCATCCATTTTTGTTTCTACAAACTTTGTGACATGTGGAAACTTGTGCTCTCTTACCCACATACAATGACATTATGATTTCATAAATTTAATTCTGAAGCAGATGTTTTGATTGATCACTGCATGTGGTTTTCTTCTTACATTTTGAATAGGATGAATCAGTATAGTGGTAACATTGCATGCTGGGAGTGTTTGTGTACAGCATGGACACAGATTTAAGTGTGGGTTGAATGGGGAGGCAGCAATGTACTTTCTTTTTTTGATTTTTACCATTTTACTTAAATAAATAAACCACTTTTATGAAAATATAGATAACTTAATTTCAAATTTTTCAATTTGCAAAGTTAGCACCACTCAATATGCAATCTTCTCATATACTAACCTCCTATTAAATCCAACTCCAGTGCCTTATACTCAACAGGTATAGAGTCAAACAAGGCTTTGACCTGAAAACAGATAAAAATGACAATGTAATGTTATGCAGTTAAGTTTGTGAAAGAAATGTGAGATCTTACGACAAAAGCATGTCTCTCTAAAGTGTTACATTTCAAACATTATTAGGTGAAACCTTGATGACTGCTGTCGTAAGTATATAACAATGCATAATACATGAATAGTATGTCAATTTAACTACAAAATTACTTGCATTACAAGAAAGACCCAATTCAGATACTACAACATTTATGCAATTCACATTCATGCATTTAAACTCCTTTATATAATTCACAGTGCTGGCAAAACTGTGTGTGTGTGTGTGTGTGTTTTGTGTGTGCATGCATACATGTGTTTGTTTGTGTATGGTCTGGTCAGAGCTGCAGCTCATCATCATCTTCATTTATTTCTCCATAGTATCCATCACAGTTAATATCAACCAAGGATATAGAAATTGTCATTAATTCAATTACACATTTATACATGAACATAAACACATAACGCAACAAACGTATATCATATTAAGAATACTTGTCCAAGCTCATACAATACATTCATAGTGAAATGCAGCAGAATTAATATAATCTCATATAACAAGATTTTAAAAATATATTTGTATTAACACATTTACTGTACAAAAAATATAGCTTTTTGTATTTTTCTTATACTTAAAATATTCTTCGATCCAGTAAAAGGAATGTTGATATAAAAACCTTTTGAAGGTAGAAGTAAAACATTTCTGGTTGTTAATTAAAGTTTTTATATATTATGGAAGATGGTTAAAAACCTTTATTCCTAAGAAATATGCTTGTTTGTTAAATTTTGATAAACTTACTTACTGGTAGGTGTACACTATCATTGTACCTAGTTCTATATTTATGAATTTCATCATTCATATTATAAAGATGTTTATTGCGTACTGTATATAACATTAATGATTATAAGTCATCCACACAGGAGTTTTGGAACCCAACTTGTTTCTTCCGTATTAATTAGGTTTCCTTTGCTTTATTTCATTATGGTAGATCAGTATCAGGATCAAACAGTAGTTCCATACATTCACATTATTTCCCCATAAATTAACATGTCTTCCTATATGAAACTACCCCAGCATTACTATGTGACCTGTTACATCACAATCTTCCAGATCACACAGGATCCTCAAATGCCCACTTAATTAATTGATTGATTTATTCATTTATTTTATAGTCCTTCCAGTCACAATGTGACACCAGACACGTCAAATTCACTACACACTACATACATTTCATCATGTATTAATTCATAAACCATACATCACAGAAATGGAAAAACCAGACTTACAATAAAGCACACTAAAACAAATATAGATGTTAACACGCAAAAAAGTCACGCATTCATTAATTTAAATATCTGTATTTTCTTTGACAAAATGTATTCAGATATTAAGTTAACAGAAGAATGCACTATGATAAATAACTGATAATAATACTCAGTAAGACATATAATCATCAGAATAAAAAAAGGGTTGCAGTAAGAAATATTTCACCTTTCTTTTAAATGTATGTATCTTTTCAAGTTTCTTCAGTTAATTTGGCAATTTACTAGTTTGGCTATTTAGTAGCTCTGCAGAATTCTCTCTTCTGTAAAATTATTTTAAAAATCAAAGAATTTTGTCCACTTTTAATAACAATTTACTCTTTTTATATTCATTTATGGGGCTACACAAAGCAGGCCAGTCACGACGTATTTATCTTCCTGGGATGATGGGGCAAGACACAGTTGAAGACTAAAAACTGCACACATACAGTACGTACATATACATAAATACACATTTAGCCAAACCATTACACAGCCCAAAAAACGGCTACTGAATATGAAACAAATCATGTCACCCCTAAAAAAAAAAAAAAAAAAAACCAAAAAAAAAAAAAACAAAAAAAAAAAAAAAAAAAAAAAAAAAAAAAAAAAAAAAAAAAAAAAAAAAA
>Ga0123352_10016985_pt1 | contig 11602 bp, 6 predicted proteins | sample TergutLab28metaG_FD_89700 | JGI IMG/M metagenome (GOLD analysis project Ga0123352, IMG submission 89700) | Labiotermes labralis P1 segment gut microbial communities from Petit-Saut dam, French Guiana - Lab288 P1 | ecosystem: Host-associated > Arthropoda: Insects > Digestive system > Gut ...
ATCCCACCTCCTGGAGATCCATCCTAATATTATCCACCCATCTACGCCTAGGTCTCCCCAGTGGTCTCCTTCCCTCCGGTTTCCCCAGCAAGACCCTATACACCCCCCTCTCCTCACCCATACATGCCACATTCCCCGCCCATCTCATTCTTCTTGATTTTATCACCCGCACAATATTGGGCGAGCAATACAAATCATATAGCTCCTTGTTATGCAGTCTCCTCCATTCCCCCATTACCTCGTCCCTCCTAGGACCAAATATTTATTGTATACAAAAAATACTTTCTAATATATTGGTATCATATGCTCAGTGCAAGGAATTTTAAAAAAGGGAATTTGTACATTAGTGAGTCCCTGTGGGCTTCCCAGGAATCACTATTACATTAAGAAAAGTCCCTCTCTGGCCCACATATTCTCCTCATCACCCTATTCACAAACACCCTCAACCTATGTAAAGTGGTCAGCAGCACACCCCGGCTGCACTTTACCCCTGGGAAAGACCTGGTATCCATTTTACAGGAGGCTGGGTGGGCCCCAGGGCCGGTCTGAATGGGCGGAAAATCTCGTCCCCATTGGGATTTGATCCAGGACCGTCCAGCCCGTAGTCACTGTACCGACTGAGCTACCCGGTTCACCCTCAGCCTACATTCATCCTTCAATATCAGTGCTTCTGTTTGCATATGCATTATAAGTGTAAAGTAAATGGCTGAAGATTTTTTTAATTAATTATTTATATGCAGTTTTGTCTAATGTAGAAGTGTGAAACTTTCAATTTACCATATGAATTCATGTTCAAAAAGACGTGTGGCCTATGATCTTTATCGAAGCTGGTAATGTGGTGCACCAATCACAGTAATTAACCACCTCTTTTATAAGATGCTCAGTTTAAAAAGAAATGTTAAATAAACCATTCATTAGAGATAAACAGTCATCACTGATATTAATGACGTGGTGGCCAATACATTCACAGTAATCTCATACTTACATAGAAAACCAGTTCACTCGCCAGTCCATCTAAGTTTCTGCTTGAATCAAATATTTATATGTGCTCGTACCATGTTTCCCTATGCAGGATATGACGCACATGTTCAAATATGGGTATGTGACCCACACCAACCAAAGAGGGCTGTACAAGCTGGACTTGGCAAACATGCGCTACACCAGAAGTATCGATCTGACACCGTATAATTGTGTGCCACGGCAGATACAGTTCTCTGCTCTGTGTAAGTAGTTAATTCATTGTATACAGAATGTGCGCTACACAGAAGTATCATTTTGCTGCCATAACAGATGCAGTCACCTGCCCTGTTTAGGTAGTCAGTTCACTGTACATGTAACATGCGCTACACCAGCAGCACCATCTTACTGCCATAACAGATACAGTCACCTGCCCTGTTTAGGTAGTCAGTTCAGTGTACCTGTAACATGCGCTACACCAGCAGTACCATATTACTGCCATAACAGATGCAATCACCTGTTCCGTTTAGGTAGTCAGTTCACTGTACCTGTAACTTGTGCTACACCAGCAGTACCATCTTACTCCCATACAGATACAGTCAGCTGCCCTGTGTAGGTAGTCAGTTCACTGCACATGTATGAACAGCTTGACACACGTCTGTCAGTGGTTGATATGAAAGTGCACTGCATCACCTAATTGCACCATAGTCTGCAATGATTTGATCAGTATGCAAATAGTAAGTTGCAGGCAGTCACAAACAGAGGGTAAACATAATACGTATAAGAAACGAACGCTGTCCAGCGCCTTAACAGACGGTGAGAAGATAAGCCTACATACAGTGTTCCAATTAGGTGAACAACCAGCAGCTGCCTAAGGACCAGGGAATGGTGAAGTAAGTCTGTTAGTTCAAATCTGTAAGGCTGTGCTGATGGTATTCGACTCACTGGTAAACTTTTCTTTTCTTTAAACTTTGTGTTTCATCAATTTTTTTTAATGCAGCATGACAGGTCCAAACCCTGCTGGGGGTCACAGAATCATTGGCTGAGAATAGCTTTATCTAAGTGGTCCACCAGAGCAGGTGCTCTCCTTGTCTAAAGAAGGAAGCCAAGCTGGCTTCAGAAACTACGTGTCTTGTTAAAACATTAGATGACGTACTGTCGTATCCGTTGCGGACCCAATGAGGAACGTATCTTAGATTTTGTTCCCAGGGAGGACGGAGCTTGTAACTCTGGTTAAGATGGGGAGTCAGGCAGGCAGCACACACTCTCAATAATCCCCAAGCAGATTATATTGGTGTTTTATTGTGCAAGAGTATGGAGTAATAACATTTACAACTAAAATGTATAACTAACAATTCTCGCCAGTGGACTCTTCATTACTGTTCACACTCACTGACTGACCAGCTTCGTATTCTGCTGCTCAGTCACAGTTCAAGCTACGGAGCAGACTGCTCCTGCAGAACAAAAGCAACTATTGTTACATGTGTTGCTCCACACACTGCTCGCGCGATACACTTAGCGAGCCCAATCATAAACAAAAAAGAAATGGAGAGAAATTATATTCCTCCCATGCCTGGTCTTAAGAGAGGCGAGAACTAAGCATGAGTAAATTTAGCTTATGACTAACATACAGTACATGTAAGAACGCTAAAAGAAAACCACAATAAAAAAATCAATGTGTGTCAACTACACAAAAGCACAGACCCCCCCCAAATAGAAAATTATGTCAGCACTGCAAGTCTCTTAGTGTTTTATTATTATTTTCCAAAGGCTTCTGATGTTCTGTGGGTCTGTAGGGGTGTTCAGCTGTATCAAGTATATTATAATTGTTGTTTGTGTCTGACATGCAACATAATCATATGTTTGCAGATGGATTTGTGATCATGGAATGTGAGGAGCCAATCACAGGCCGGCCAACAGGACAGATCCTGCTAGACTACCTGACAGACACGGTGCTTACTCACAAGACAGGACTGTTTGGACACCCACACGTGTCCCCCAACAGTCGCTGTGTTGTCACGTTAGACAGAGGTCGTGACGGAGTGACACTTGTGGTGCAGGAAGTTGTTGGTGAGTTCCAGGTTTGCTTGTTTGTCTAGTGATGCTTTCAGTAGCTCAGATTAGTGTCTTTAGTGGAATAGAAAGGAAGCAGTCATGGTGCAATATGAGATACTGTTGCTGAATTTGTATGGAGAAAGCAAAGGTAATTATCCTGTGGGCCAGGCTCCAGTATCAGCAATCATGACCGAGGTTAAAACACTTTATTATCCAACAGATGCACAAATATATAATTCATAGATACAATTAGAATTACTATAAAATATTTAAAATTGCTCCAACATGTTTCAGATCAACAAGGGATCCATAATCAGAGGGCTCTATACAGCGCTTGGCTAAAATTACAGTAATGGTTTTTTTGTGTCCGTTGATATGGATGTAGTCGGTGTTATGGCAGCATATTTGCCTGTGGTGCGTGTGTGTACTGCACAGTCTAGAGAGTCTAGAGAGGCACTTTCTAGACTGTGCAGTATACACATGCACCACGGGCAAATATGCTGCCATAACACCGACTACGTCCATATCAACGGACACGATAGAACCATTACTGTAATTTTAGCCAAGCGCTGTATAGAGCTCCCTTATGATGGATCCCTTGTGATCCGAAACATGTTGGAGCAATTTTAAATATTTTATAATAATTCTAATTGTATCTATGAATTATATATTTGTGCATCTGTTGGATAATAAAGTGTTTTAATCGTCATTGATGCACGGTACAAACACGAAGAATGACTGAGGTTGTTCATGATCATCCTCAGTCCTGTTACCAAAGGCCAAGATGATGAACTGGATCACCACCACTGCCTTTGACATTATTTTCATATCATTATACACGGATCATCATACCTTTTGACGCTATACTGAGTCGCTGACATCAGCATTTAATAAGCTGTAAGTACAGCAAAACTCCATTAATCCGACTCACATTGGACTGGACAGGTGCTGAATTATCGAATATTCCAGATGATCAGACGGTGCCTATACTGACCTCAGTTCTTACAAATAATTCTCTATTGCTGCTCCTTTACTTTGGCTGTACAACTGATCGGAGGAGTATTCCAGTGGGATACTTTGTTCATCTGCTGGTTCAGTGTCATTAGAGTCCTCTTCTTTGTTTTGTGGTGTCTTTGCAGCTGAAAGAGTTGATGGAGCAGGAGATAAGGCTCAGTAGGTACCACAACAGTTGCTGTACGTGCACTCTTGGGGGTCTTTTTGAATATATCCTCAAAAACTGCCTGTTTCAATGACAGAGCTTTATTTCTGGTAGAAAGCAGAACTTCCATCTTTTGAACTCCTCTCCTCAAGTGCTGAATTATTGGAATTTCCAGATTATCAGATGTCAGATTAATGGAATTTTGCTGCACATAACCAGACTTATACTATTTTCATAGGTGATGATTTATATGTCTTTTTTTTTTTTTGGTGTTAATGTAAAATTTTTTTGAAAATTATCTTGGTCTGTGTAGTTTCCAATCCATAATTTGAGATTTCTTCTGAAGCACCTCTGAAGAACTCTAGACCAGCGTTTCTCAACCTTTGTGCGACCGCGGCCCGGTAGATTCTTTTTTCATAAGAGGGGGGCCCGGTTCCAACAAATTTACTCATAAATACCTTTCCATTTTTTTTAAGTTCATACATTAAACTAACATAAGTGTTAATAATTAATTATGGCATAATCATACACTTATGTGTATGGTGTGGCATGTTGAGAAATATAAAATTACATTTAAATTAGTTATCAATCACTGGACTAATGAAGTCTTGTAGCATATTGTAGTTTCCTCACGCCAACATCTGGGTCTTAGTTTTTTGAACACATTCACGAATATTTCCACTATAAAACATTTATTCATGAAAATTGCTTAGAAAACTAAAATGACAAATTCCAGGAGAACCTCTCTCAGCTCGGTGTAATTGATGCCAGGGCCCGGTAACAGGCCGCGGCCCGGCGGTTGAGAAACACTGCTCTAGACAACATATGACTGTGCTGTATATATTAACCTGGACATAGTCTATGTCACCATTCCACAAAATGGAATGTTTAGTGGTGTTAAGTATTTTGGGCTAATTTGATGATGCTTTGTTTGTAGAAAGTGGACTGAAATTTTCGTTTGATGTGAAGACAACACTGAACATCAGCGACATCACATTTTATCCATCACAAACAACACACGGATATGACCTTTATGCCAGTGCAACAGACAAGGAAGACATCTTGTTCCTGAATCTCGTGACAGGTATGCCAGGAACGGTTGTTCTTGCAGGTGAACACTTGGAGAACACCTGAACAGCTTGTCTCTAATTTCTTCTTTCTTCCAGCACCTCATTCACAAGGGCTGTATAGTGAATGCAAAGATGAGTTTAGAATGTGCTGATGAAACTGGCCACAAGCTGAGTTGGGTCACTTAATTCAATTAAGTGGCACCATGGTCCCAATTAAGTGGCACCGTGGTCCCTGTTACAGTTATGACCAGCATGATTATATGCAGTGCAAAACCAGTGGCACACCCAGGAATTTTGTTTGGGGGGGTTCAACAAATTCAGTTGAGGACAAAGGACAGAACAGGGATCTGGGGGTGGTAGTCCCCTCTTCAGGGGTTCTGGAGGCAGCTGTAATTTGGTACAAGAAATTTCATTTCATATAGTAAAATTTTCTTAATTTTTGATAGTTTAAGACTATTTATGATGACAACCAATTTATTTGTCATTGATAATGTAAAACAATTGCGAACCGGCGGTAGTTTTAGAATTTTACTGGCTTTTTTTCCGAACATCTTGGGGTGTTGGCATCCTAAATTGAGCAATTTTTAACAGTTTTCACAATTGGTTTGATTTTGGCACGATTTTGGAGGGCCTTCGGAATTTCAGAGGGAGTTTGAACCCCCCAAAACCCCCCCTTCAGTACGCCACTGTGCAGAACCTATTATGTAGCTCTTCAATATGCAGTTCTTTCTTTTATAGATCACCTTAATGGTATAACCATTCACTGTATTAACAGTTGTGGCTTTCTTTGCTTGTTTTGTTGCATGTTGATAGGCCAATTTGATTACAATTGATTTTGAACCTTTTTTTTTACCTTCATAAAATAGTCCATTTTGTGTTTTGTTACGATTAATCTCCAGAAAATTTTTTCCAGAAAAATTGCAGTTTACGCAATTCATTATGCCATTCTTTAGGCAACAACTGCAAGACCAACTATTAGCTTTGTCATCTCTTACTGTCCAGCTTCATGTATCATGATGACTTTCAATCAAGTGGGTCCTGGTGAAATTTCACATTTGGCATTTTTACTAAAATTTGTTGACACACTCTAATGTTGGCTAAAGTTGGACACAAATAACACACACGCACTTTATATTAGGACATACATAAACTTATGTGACTGGGATACATAGTGGAGTCAGACTGCATTCTGTGTGAGGCACATGCTGAGGCTTAAGAAAGAGTTGAGCATTGAGCTTGATCAGTTGTAAACAACGAGTATCAGCATTTAGAAGATACTGATTATAAATCTTCCCACTTACGTATCTTGATGATCATTTGTTACTAAGATATGGAAAACTGGATAATGTATTTTGATGTGTGTTGGACCGTGAATCATTGTGATAACTGAAGAATAAGAACCAACTAGATGCTACTTATTATTTTATTGTACTTCTTATAGACTGAACATGTGTCGGACACTACTATGCCCATCATCAGGAGCTCATGACTATAATGTTGATTACCACATTGGCCAATGCGGTAATCAACATTATAGTCATGAGCTCCTGATGATGGGCATAGTAGTGCCCGAAACATGTTGAGCCTATAAGAAGTACAATAAAATAATAAGTAGCATCTACTTTGGATAATGTACGTTAAAATACTCAGTGTTTTTCAGGGAAGCATTAGCAAATTTAATATGTAGGGTGATAACAGAGCAAACATACCAGAAGTGTTGCAAACTTCAGCTATTTCCTAAGTTCTTAACCATTATCCTGCTAATGTGGAGAATATGGTGAGCTCCTAATAATGCCAGCAAATGGCAGATGGGATTTAATTCGGCGTTTATAGGGTTAATACAAAAATTTGTTTGGAAATTGTGCAGCTATATTAAAAAGAATTTCTGTCTTCATATTCTGGTCCATAAACAGACAGTTTAACAAGCTAAGAGGCCAACTTGTGAAAAATTCTGGAGACCGCAGATTGGGTGAGCCTGCCGGCCTAGCATCAAATACACTCATTTCCTGTTTTTTTTTTTCAAACCTCTTTTGAAAAATCTCAGTGATCTCAGCAGGTTTAAATTTTTTGGCCAGTACAGTGTGTGTTTAAGTAATAATATTTTGTGTACGTTATGTCACTGCTTCAGAAACATGGGGTGAATTATCAATAGGCTGAAAATATTTTAAACCTACAGAAGAAGGCAAATGAGACTCTGTGACATGTCTAGTACCGTCATGCATCACTTAACGACATGGATACATTCTGAGAACTGCGTCGTTAGGCGATTTCATCATTGTGCAAACGTCATACAGTGTACTTACACAAACCTAGATAGTATAGTATAGCCTACTACATACCTAGTGTATATGTTATAGCCTATTGCTCCTAGGCTACAAACCTGTACAGAATGTTACTGTACTGAATACTGTACGCAATTGTAACACTGCTATGACTAGGAAATGGTATTTAGTCAAACACAACTGTGTCACTGAGGGTGTATTTAATGACTATATGATGGAACAATTACATGTTTCGGCCTGTACTGGCCATCTTCAGGTTGTCTTAGGGGAACTTAAAAACTAAGAACACACACACAACAGGGATGACACACTTCCTAGACTGCTATGTGTTATAATATAATACTCTTATGGGACCATCGTTGTATATGCGGTCCGTTGTTGACCGAAATGTCGTTATGCAGCGTGTGACTGTAGTGGATGTAACAAGTTGGAGACTTATTTTTCATTTCACCTACTTCAGTCTGTGCTCATGTCTTGGTAAACTTCGCGTTTTCCTGATAAGTGATGCTGTGAGTGTTTTGCCGCAGGTAAGGTGGAGATGATCACAGGGGTGGGCAAAGCCATGCATCCAATCCTTGCTCAGTGGGACATGCCGAACCGACCCATCGCAGCCTCAGGAGTGTTTGGTCACTACATGGTCACACCAGCTAACGAAGCACTGTTTGTAGTCAACGGCGAGACAAGAACGGTTAACTGCGAGATTGGCGGGCTTGTTCATCCAAGGACCGTCGTCTGGGTGACAATGCAACTCCAGTGAACAAAAGTGACCTAACTAACAATACTATATCAAAGAGCCTTTTTTTTGTTACTTGACACTGGTGGACACATTGTGATTTAGCATATTAAATTACACAGACTTCATTCAACACGTGGAAGTGCAGTACACAGAGAAAGATGCAGAACACGGGTCCAGATGCTCCGGTAAATATAATCGTAGCGGACGCTGATGTAGACTGGTGATGATAATTTATCAACTGCTGTTGGCTTATGTGGTATCATTTGAGACATCCGTACAGTTGAATTGGAAAGGAGATGAAGAATTTTTTGGTGTGATAATGAACATCTGAGCAATATCCCTCAGTGTGCCATTCCAGAGACTGTATCTACTTTGCATAACAATGTATTGCCTCTCCTTCTGCTGTCCTAACAGAGAATACCGAGAGATTTGATGAAATTTAGTGCATATCATGGCCAGTATGTACAGTAGTCATAGCCATGATGGTGTGCAAGTATCATGGTATGGGTTGTGTGTGTAACTTGAATCTTCATGCCAAGTCCTTGTAATTATATAAGTAAACTTTTATTTATTAATCTGAGTACTGTTCCTGCTTGAAAGTTTTAGCTACCAAATACTGCGATACTGAAGAGGGAAGTTACCGTATCCCAGTAAAGAACAGCACTTCTTGTTGGCGACTAATCAAGTGTGTTTCCATTGGGCTACCTTGTTGTGTAGTGAGCTTGTGTTGGCTATCTCTGTTGTGTCACTGGATCACAATATAATAATCATATGTCCTCAGTTTACATAATCAGGACCATTGACAAGTACAGTCGAGGTAAAGGCCTAGTGCATCAGGACCGTTAGAACTTGAATCCAAATGCTTATCAATCAATCAGTCAGTCACTCAATCAATCAAACAGTTGAGGTAGCATCTCACTGTGCTGCATCTTGTGTCCCGTGTTCAGCATCATTTAACTTAAGTGCTTCTCATCAGAGATTTCAGTCCATTTGGACAGGAATAAGATAATATCAGCCAGAGGTTCGTGTTGATGTAACTTCTTTATCTTAACAAATAAGCATCACAAATTTTAACTGGTTGTTGATGATACATCTCACTTTTGAAGAAATGGATGCACATTAACCTTTCACATTTCTTGACTGTGTCCCTGGTAAACAAAACATGACAGTATGTACTGTTCTCTGAAAATGAGGATTCATATCTTTCAGGATGTGACTTGTTGCGTTTGGGTTTTGCCACTATTTTGAAGGTAGCGTGTTCCTTCAAAACACAGCGCAGAACTAATCCAGCAAGTCACGTCCCATTCTCAAAGGAATTGCTATGGAAACCTCAGATTTCAAACTTCACAAATGGTTGTACGCTATCTTTTTGAGTGTTTCTGTAATGACCCTGTGTTGTGGTAGGCTGATACACTGGTGTTTCATGTTCAGGCCATGTGAGTGTACGATAAATGGAATGTCAGAAAGTATCTGGGATGTATCGTTCTAACACACTACAATATTAAATCTGTACCAGAGCATCATTTTTTTATATAATTACTGGGCTACCAATATAAGCATACACAAACAGCAGTGCAGGCAACACAACAAAATTAAAAAAAAAAATCTCCCTAAAAACGATGGTATAAGCAACCAACAAGATGCAACAGTTTTCGTTTATTGATCTTTTTATTAACCTATTTGAATCTGCTGTACATCTTCAGGAGCACTTTTGACTGTATACACCAGTGTTTCACAACCGCCAGGCTGCGCCCCGGTACCGGGCCATGGCATCAATTATAACAGGCCGCAAGAGGTTCTCCTGGAATTGATAACTAATTTAAATGTAATTTTATATTTGTCAACATGCCACACCATACACCTAATTGTACTAATACTCTTTATGATTATGCCATAATTAATTATTAATACTTATGTTAGTTTAATGTATGAATTTAAAAAAATGGAAAGGTATTTACGAGTAAATCCGTTGGGACCGGACTCTTATGAAAAAAAGAATTTACCGGGCCGCGGTCTCACTAAGGTTGAGAAACACTGCTCTACACAGCTTTGGTACAATGCACTGTAATGATAAAAATTAAAATGAAAAGTATTTTAACATGTGAGCTGTAGTCATAATTAGATATGAATAAAATAATTAATTAGATTTAGTAATTACAGTACTGTAACATACAAGCCACAGTCTCAAGAAACATGTTCAAAATTAATTAGTCATGTTGATATCATTGTTAAAAACTGAGAATTAAACTGAACTAAAATAGCTCTTTACGAACTTTTTAGTAAGTATTGAACAAAGAGTCTCAGAAAAAGCGATGAAATTAGAGTTTTTTCAGTGTGTTGGGAAGAGAATGAATGCAGTATTTTTATAGTAATGTAATTACTAAATCCAATTATTTATTTTATTCATATCTACTTATGATTACAGCTCACATGTCAATATACTTTAATATTATAAATTAATTCATTTTCAACATGTTTCTTAGGACTGTGGCTTGTATCTTACAGTACTATAATTACTAAATCCGATTAATTATTTTATTCATATCTAATCATGACTACGGCTCACATGTTAAAATACTTTTCATTTTAATTTATCATTACAGTGCATTGTACCAAAGCTGTATATACAGTCAAAAGTGCTCCTGAAGATGGGCGAGTCTGTTACCCGAAACATGTGGAGCAGATTCACATAGATCAATAAAAATATCAATAAACGAAAATTGTTGCATCTTGTAGGTTGCTTACATCGTTGTTCTAATGATGCACGGTCTCAAAAACGTCAAACTCCCCGAAAACGTTCTGACTTGCCCCGGTACAAATATGTGAACCGTTGAGAACTTTGCCTTCACTTGGTACGGCTGATTTTTTTTTTTTTTAGAGATTCCAGCAAACTGTTTGTTTGATTTCACTCACTGTGCTCTGAAAGTGGCAAGTGTCAGGTTTTTCAGTATGTTCATATATCAGCTCACCACATCATGTTATTATAACTCAAAATGATAACGCAAGTTCCACTATCGTTAGTACTGTTCAGTTTTTGTGACACATTCATTGGGATATGCAACTTTAAACTTTAAATGACCGGGTGGGTATTTTCACGCATGGTTTACGGAAAAAACACGTTACATGAACCGAGAAAGATAAAATTATGAAATAAACTGCATTTTGTAGAAAATGCAACAGAGTATTCACAGCATGTCTTAAAAATTTGGTAAATATCCTTGTTGCCTAAATATCGCTCATTTGTGAACAAGAGTGTCACAACTCAAAATTTGGCATTTTTGAGTTATTGGTATAGAAAGAAACATTTGCAGATGCACTTTTAACAGGTATAGTGTCATAACGC
>Ga0123352_10016986_pt1 | contig 11602 bp, 3 predicted proteins | sample TergutLab28metaG_FD_89700 | JGI IMG/M metagenome (GOLD analysis project Ga0123352, IMG submission 89700) | Labiotermes labralis P1 segment gut microbial communities from Petit-Saut dam, French Guiana - Lab288 P1 | ecosystem: Host-associated > Arthropoda: Insects > Digestive system > Gut ...
GAGGGAAAGAGACCACTGGGGAGGCCTAGGCATAGATGGGTGGATAATATTAGGATGGATCTCCGGGAGGTGGGATGTGGGTATATGGACTGGATTGGGCTGGCCCAGGATAGAGATAGGTGGCGGACGCTTGTGAGTGCGGTAATGAACCTTCGGGTTCCGTGAAATGCGGAGAATCTCTTGACTAGCTGCAAACCAGTTAGCTTCTCAAGAATGACTCTGCACCATGGAGTAGGTAAGTAAATAATACTGGAAACAAATTATTTCAGAGTGGCTGGTTATTTTTCTGTAACTGGTATTTGCACACAAAAACAGAATTGTGGAGTAACTTTTGTTGAACTTCTCAATCTTTTCTGTACTGTCTATAATTATTCTTACATGATATACAATAGTGCAACAGGCTGTGTTACGTTGGGCTTTCACTGTCTTGTTTAGCATCAGTTTCAGCGTGTTACTCTGTGTAAACAGTGTCTCTGGTGACAGTTATGTCACTATGAAACAGGACTATCACAGAGCTTTAAGATGTAACTCTTACAGGAGGGAATTTTGGGTAAACTTATTTTTTAATGTTGCTGCTGTTTTATAACTTCGCACCAACTCAGTATATTTCTGAATAATTTCTTAAAATATGGTGCAGTACCGTTTGTTTAGAGATAAAATAAAATATAAGCGTTCATGTTGTGGTCTCGTGGGTTATGACACCTTCTACTGTGGTTGGTGGGGGTGTGCTTCTGCACTGAAGATGGAAGCGATATGTCCCTTTGAAACATTCATAGTCATTTACTAGACTACATGATGTCAAATCCCACCAGTCTTGAATTGTTGTTTATTGATATGTCTGGCCATGCTAAGTCAAATTGTAAGGTACAGAACATTACATGTAGCCTTTGTTGTTTACCGTTGGTGTTTACCTCACATTTTTTATGTCTAAGCTTTTATGCCCTTTGTCAATATGCACCATTTCTTAATTTATACCCTCTCATTTTCAGTTTAATACCCTTTGACTGGCTGCATTGTATTATGCTAACCCATTATTTCTTAAAGTAATATCATTTTCAATTCACACCCATTTTTTCAGGAACATAACTAGGGTGTAAAACACATGCTTGGTGTACACTGAAAATCTTGCTAAATGATGAATTTATGTACTTTTGAGGACATTTTAAGAATACATTCAGACCATCTGGTAAGAGGCAGTAAACCTCTGATGATTCATTATTCATGAGAGTTGGCATTTCAACTAATGTTTTTATAAGTACATAACAGAAGTGGGTTGTTTATAAAATGCTAAAAGTAAATAAAACAAATAACATGTAACATAATATATTTTATGTAGAGGTATATTAGGAAGAAAAATATATAATTGACTTGTAAGAATACGCAGAGTGAATACAATTGCATAATTTTGAAGCCGTCTTTATCTTTAGTTTGAGTGGAAAGTCTTCTTGTGGCAGTGGGTATTGAAATTAAGAACTTTTCTGTTGTACCCCTAAAAGTCCTTTGTTTTCTTTGTCAAGCATTGTTAACTTCTTTAACTCTTTTCCTGCAGATAATGGATTTTGTCAATCTGTCCACACTGGCACAGACTGAAATTTGTTGTAAAAGTTTGTCATGCAGTAGGTATTGCATTAATCAGCAATTAATTTCACTTGCTTTTCCTTACATACTCACGTGGCTGAAATATGCTTGAAATGAAAATTAAGGTATTAGTGAGACATGAATTTTATTACGTCCTGCACAGATGTTTTTATGCGGAAGTGTTCTTAAGAAAACTGACCCAGTTTGGTTTGAGCTTCATGTAAAGCACAGTTTATATTTGATGATACTGTTTAAACTTGAATTCACATGAAAATTAGAAGTGCAAACTTCCATCAAAATCTGCTCACAGTTTGAGCAAGGAAATATACAGATTCCTGTATTCCTGATTGTGTGTTGGTTTTATTTTTTGTGCGCAGGGAACGCATAAAATTTGATGAAATACAAATTAAACGGTATATATCATCACTATCAACTGAAATATTTTGAATATTTAGTTTGCATTTCTCTGAGTCATGATACCATGTCTCAAACATTTGAAACATGAAACTGGCAAATCATCTGCATCTCTTGCTCAGGTCCAGAATGCATATGGTCCTATAGCCATACCTCTCTACTTCTTCATGGTACAGATCTTACACACAGTGACAGTTTTACTTTTGTGTGGAATTTAAATATGGTGGTGAAGTGTACAAGTAATGTCCCAACTTTTAAGCTCATCGTTCCTTGTGTCATAATGCAATATTAATAAAAATCCAACTAGATGCAACAGTATGCAGATATTTATTTACTGCAAAGTCACTCTACATGTTTCAGGTGTCACTCTAACCGCAGCCTCCGGTACAGATCATAATATTGGTGCATCTACTTCCCTCCAGCGTGGCCAGTTAAGGACTGCAGTCCTGATCTGGCCATGTTGGAGGGAAGTAGCTGCAACAATATCAATACCAATACCAGAAAGGATTATATTATGAAAGTGTAGGAGTTTTTAACAGATTGCCACACACTATAGCTGAATTGATATCACATAATAAAAGTTTCTTGACTAAATTAAAAAAAGTATCTGTTAGGAAAAGCCTTTTATTCAATAGATGAATATATGAATGATAACTCGGACGGATGAGGTGTAATTAAATCTTAAGTTCGGGGAACTCTTAAATTGTTAAAAATGTTTTAATGTGTTAAGCCATTGTTGTATGTTTATAGCTAGCACAACGTTTATCGGTGAATTCTTGTGTAAAGTCTTTTTTTTTATATGACAGGCTTTCTATGACTTTTGACTGTCTCAGTTGATTATCTTTGTATTGTTTTGTTTGACATGCTTTACATCAATTTAGATCCTTGGATCTCCCAAGATATTACAAAGCGACAAATTATGTATGTACATATGTATGACCTGTTCTGGAGGCTGCGGTTAGTTCTTAGTACTCCTGATGATGGGTGCAGTGACACCTGAAACATGTAGAGTGATTTTGCAGTAAATAAATATCTGCATACTGTTGGATCTAGTTGGATTTTTATTAATATTAATGCCCCATCCCCTACAGGCATGTGAAGCATACACAAAAATCACTCAGTTCCTCTCTCTTTCTCTGTGTTAAGCACATAAAAAGGATTTGATTCCTCCAGTGTGGTGTAAATGAGGTCTGGCTCTTCTGGGATATTACGCAGCATAGATTAGTAGTTAGTTACTGACATTGTTGGACAATCTGTTGTTCCTATCTTCAAGGATAAAGCAGTTCAAGAATATTCTTAGACTGCTTGATCCTGAAGAGAGCACTGATAGGCTGTCCTGAAACATCAGTAACTTCCACTCTGTGCTGTGTAACATCCCAGAAGAGCAAGGATCTCATACACAAGAACCTTAGACCTGCAAAATTAATTATCATGAAATTTCTTATTGGAGAGCTTTACAAAATTGTGTAGCCAATTTAATTTTCATTAAACAGTATTTTACTGGTTTAGCATTCACTGTATGAGCACCTTAGAATCCACACCACTGTTACATTTTCCAGAACTGAGTGTGCTCTATGAACCCTCTTCTTATATGTTGGACAGTAAACATTAAGATAAGTGTTAGTATATAAATTAATTGTGAATTGTTCCTGTGCTGAATTAAACATGACCCATTCAAGGTATGTGGGAGAGTGGATATATAGTTCCACGCATTCTTAACCTTGGCACTATACTCGTATAGAGATGAGTGGCAAGCTTCCCATCCCCAGCTGCTGTGATCCTGGAGAAAAAGCTCCCCTCCTGGAGTGTAGAGAATGGGTAGATTCCAAAGTCAGTCTTGACACTTTGAAGAAGAGAAACATCACTTGCCTCTGCTGGATGTTGAACCACGCTTCCTCAGTTGCCCTGTTACTGTGCCAATTGATGTATTGTGGCATAAGCAAGCATGGCAGTAGCATATTTGTAACTGTGCAGTGGAAGAGTTACAGAGGTATGCAATCAATATGTCTTGTGCTGTATTCTTTACCATTGTTGCTTAACTTATTTCAGTGTCTTCCTGATGTAACTTCATGATATGTTGCAATGCCAACTCTACAGGTTATGTTACAGCCATTATTTTTTATATTAAGTTCCCTACATTGAATTAAGTGATGGAATGTTCCACAGGTCAGTAACAATGACAAAACCCCAAAATGTGCTGGCACAGAGTTATGAAAACTGAATTTAACTTAAAAATAAGTCTGCCACCTCCCTCGAAGTGGAATCTGTAAACTTAAATCCTTAGATTAGACAAGTGTCTGTTGTTGATAAATAACAGAACTGCTAATTGTGTATTCTAAATATAATACAAGGGAAATTTATTTTGTCAACAATGTATACATTTCTTGTAAGTTACTACTAAAAACTAGATTTTATTACACATAACTTAATCTTGAAATATTGTAAATGTCTTACCATTCTACACAATACGTGACAAGATCCCACATTGGTATGGGAAGATATCAAACTCCTGCCATCTGTTTTTATAGAAGAGATTTCAAAGGCTGCCAGTAGACATGTGTGGAAGAAATGCAATTTTGGAAGCCTTCTGACTGCAGACAGGAGAAGTTAAATGCAGTATGTAGAAGTGTGTGCGTGAGTGTTGTGGCAATTGTTTGTTTACACACTACTGGAAGAATACTAAGATATGAGAGCATTGGGTGGGTCTAAATATGTATATTATGTCCATCAAACAAGTTAGCCTGCTTTGTAACCTGATACTCAAGAGATAATGAAAAATTTTGTAAAAATGACTTCAGTGGTAAGCTTTATAATGGTTATGATAAAATGCTTCAGGGCCTTTGGTGTAGTATTGACTTTTGACTATTCAGTACAAGGTAAAACTATTTTAAAATCAATTTCCCAGAATTATAAGAAAAGCTTCTCTTTGTGTATGTTACATGTTCAATTCAGTTCAGTTCAGTTCAGTTTATTCAGCTCCATCAAATCTGTTACATGTCCGTATAAGTCATATAAGTGAAACTATTTTAAAATTCACCTGATGATTTTGTAAATGTATCAGATTAGGTAATGGCACTTAATGGACAGACATCTAGTGGTTGTCAGAGCATGTATATGGGTTAACGTTTAGGAGACAAATTTCAATGCCAGTTGTATCCCTTCATGGCGTGCGTTTTTCGGGCTTAGCATGGACATTTAAATTGCTACCAAGTAAACATACAGAGACCATTATATGGTGGTATGGTGGCCCATTTGCCATTACACAGTGGAGCCCAACATATGGTCTCTTAGGGCGATAAATGCTAAACAAACCATGCTTCTATTAAGTAACCATCTTGATTTCTGAGTGATCTACAGAGATAATATTCACTGCTCTGAGCACACAGATTATTAATACTTTTTACACAGATGTCTAGAATTTGTATGTTTATAATCATATTAGATATGTAGCTTGGATGGGTAACTTGAATTGTATATGGTGCCATTTTTAGAAAGTGATAGAAATGACCACTTGGAAATCCATATAAAGGCAAGAACTTGAAGCAATAGTTGAAATAGGGCACTGATTATATTCTGTCAAATGAAAGCTGGAGAAGAATTCTGGAGTCTGTTTTTGTTGAAATTGTTTGTAAGGAAAAGCAGGATCTTTTCTGACTCTGAATAAGCTACTGCAATTTGCAGTATTTAAAATTTCTGTCCAGGTTTATTTTATTAAACCAGTTTTGTAATCAGTATGTGCCAGTGGTTCTGAAATTACAGTTGCAATACATTGGACTGAGCAACTTAAATTCTTGGCAATATCTGTCACTCTGACATACTTGGACCCTCTCTGGTAGAGAGTCCTTCTAGAAAATCGATAATAAATCATCTTGTCAAGAAATTTCTTGCTTGTTATGGAATTCAAAGTTTTTTTTTTGTCATGTTCACAAAGTGGGTCTGCTTGAGAGCTAAATATTAGTGAAGTGATATGTTGTAGTTCAAAGATGGCTGTGATGTGAGTGTCTTTTAATGCTCACACCTTTAATCTCTTCTGTCCCATATTCTCAAAAGTCTGTCATTTAACTCTCCTGAATGAGTTTAGTCTGGTCCACATCTTTCACATGCTGTTTCCTCAATATCTATTTTAATATTATCTCTACATTTACTATAACATTTTTCAAGTAAGATCTGCACTCTTGGGGTTTTATGCAGCATAGAAGGTAGTTTCTTACTAGTGTTTTGGAACCAATAGGATGTCCAAAAACGTCAGTAAGGACCTACCATTCTGTGCTGCATAAAATCCTCAAATCCCAAAAGAGCAAACATCTCATTTTACACCACACCAGAAATCTGAAATTGTGTGTCTTCCAAGTGGTCTCTTCCATTGGTCTCAGTTGTTTGTGAACTAGGCTGCTGACCACATGTATACTAATTTAGTAAGCTAAGCAAGTCAAATGCATTTGCAGTGTCCAGAAAGTCACTCCATACTTCAACTTTAAATTGTACTCAGGTAAAACATCATGAAAGGGACTGAATATTCTGTGTCATTATAAACGATTGTCGTTATAAGTGAGGAGTATAATGTTATGGTTAGCAGTGATAAATTAATTTGTACCACACAATATCTGACTCTATAGGCGAGGTGTTGTATACGCTATCATTATAATTGTAGTCGTCTGTATTGTAACATTGTGAACTGAAGAATAGGTTTTTTTGGACACTGGATGGGGAGAGGAGGCTTTTGTGTTTCTTCCAAGATCAACGGATTACACACTCCTTGAACTTTTTATGGTATTATGTCAAACATGCTGTGTATGGGTTTAATGACCTGGTTATCAACTTTGATGTTTTCCAGCAGTTGATCACTTAGCTGTTTCAGAGGTGTCAAGGCAGGTACTGGAAAAAAAAAAAGCAATTTAGGCAAGACAACTGTTATATTGCAGTAGGACCATGTGTGGAAATTTATTGATAAAAATATCGACTTTGCTTACATTTCAGTAAATTGAAAGGGTTCTGATGATTGTTAACTTCTTGTAGGACTACTGTGTTTCTCAATTTTGTCAATTATCTAGTATTCATAATAGACCATAGCGTTTGGATACTAGATCTACTTCCATCTGCAGGTGAATCTGTGAAGAGATGCTTGTTGAGTTGAGTCTGACAGGAGTGCAAAGACATCTGCAGTTTAAAATAGTCCTTGCTGTCAATCACAACTGAGGTGGTATCTCCACACCTTTTCAACTGATAACGGTAAAAGATACAGTTTTCAAAACATAGTTAGCTGTTTGAAATACTAGCTGTATCATTACAACTTCGAGTACTCCAGAAATCCTAAATATCATGTCAGATTTCTTGTAATATTTGTAGGAATTAAGAAAATGCAGACCCAAAGTCTCATAGTGACTTTCTAAACACACTGTTACTGTACTGGTATTAAAAACTTTCAGTTGACTATACTAAACCACATGTCTGGTATTTGTACCATATTCATGTGTCATGGAAGGTACACATAAAACTTCAACAGAGTTTGAATGGTAACAATACGCACAATTTTTGCCAATTGTATGGAATATTCATGTAACACTTTCTAAATTGTTTGTGTAGTTTGGTGAAGACATTTACAACTCCACCTTGTTTCAACATTTGTGAAACATATTCGTTTGATGTGGGATGAACATTTGTTTTCCTAACTTTAAGTTCTGGTATGTGTTACTGATTGTAATTCTCAGCACTGTTCACCAACAGTGCTGAGTCCTGTATGTCTGTACACATTGCTGTCCACACTTTGTGTATTTATTCCATTATGTTCCCATTTTTATAATCATAACCAAAATTAACCCTTTGTAGGGTGGACGGACTAGTAGGCTGCCAAGTGGGATGTTGGTCATTTAAACTGTGCTTATTATATATATATATATTATATAATAGATATAATATATATCAGATTTGTTACATTCCTACAGATGTATAATAAATCAGCATAATCTTATTTCTGTGGTTATGGAATATGGAACAGTTTTCCATGTTTTTTGATGTGCATGGCCTTATGTATGCAGCTTTCGAAAGTTATTTCTTCTCTAGTGCTTATACAGGACACCGTATAATTAAGTTAACAGCCACTTATTCCATGCCATAGCCAAGTGTGTTGGTGTAGTAGAAGGTCCCAAATTCAAATTTTGGGCAGGATACTGGCTATCCTGATTGAAAATTTGGGGGTTTTCCTCAGTCCTCTCTGCCAGGTAAATGCTGGAATAGTACCTTGGCTAGTCCATGACTGTTTCCTTCCATATCTTTACATTTAGCAGCCATCTTACTATCAGCACTGTGTAGTCTGAGATCCTGACAACATCATACAATACAACTAAGAATATCTAGGTAGGCTGCATAGTGCAATGGTAAGGCAGTATAGTGTGGGTGTAACATACAGGAAAGTCTGGGAACATGTTCCGCTTCATGGATGTGTAGCACAAATTTGAATTAATGAATTTTATCACACAGTGTGCTTTGGTTAGAGCTGTTCTCATCAGAGACAAATTATCTGTTATTTGAGTTCAGATTATTACAGTGGTGAGTGAATGTGAAGATTATGGTCTTGTACGGTGTGATTCCCTGTAATTTAATAGACAGGTACCAATATTTTGAAGGAACCTGCTACCACCATCTTGTGTATGTGGATATCAGGGAACCAGGGCACCACATGTCACAAGACCATAGTTTTCAAAATTACAGTTCATGGGATAACACATCAAACGACGTTATGTACTAACGTGAGGGATCAGCAGTAATTTACATTTGTGATGTAAATGCAGAACTAAATATGCACAGTGAGTTTTCTTCAACTTTTCAATTATTGCCACAGCATCATGTTTCAAATTATTTTAATGTTCCTAGGGCTTCAAAGTACAGTGGTAAATATACGTACCACTTGCCTTAACATAAAAACCCTGCACTTTACCTACAGGATATATTTATGTATTTAGTGTGATTCTCAGAATAAACAACGATTATTTCCCTGAACATATTCAATTATTTGTTCCATATAATGGCTATGCAGTGTTTTCTTTGAAGCAGGCACTGAATTTTTAAATATTACTTAAGAGAAACTCAGGCCTTTAAGGGTAAAGCAGTGTTTGTGTTATTACTGTTTGAATCATTACACTTACTGTTTTTATAAAGATACATAATATTATGCACAACAAAGTATTTTTAAACTCAGTGAAATATTTGAGGTCCAAATTTTATATTTTGGCATATTGGAGCTCTTACAGTTGTTTGTCAATATTAAGATGTTTTATTTAATCAGTACTGTCAGATATGTGATGTAAGTAGAGCAGCAGATGACAAACCTGTATGGACATAGTATTAAATAAATGAAATGATGAAGAAATAAAAAAAGAAATGAACCACAAAATTATTAATACTCACAGTAAAATCTGAGCTGCCTGAAGGTTGGACAGGGCCCTCTAAGGCTTGGTACCTGGGTGTACACAATCTGCCTTCTGCCATAGTACATACGCTGTGTTTATACTATAATTTTGCATAATTCAATAATGGTATGAACTTCCAAGCTTCTGCTGCAGTGTAGCTGAGACCTTCTCTCTTCTGTGATGTTGCAGAGCTTAGGCTGAAACTTGATTACCAACAATTCAAGATATTTCTTGGTCCCATCTTCAAGGGTCAAGCACGCATTATTTTTGGACTGCTTCACCTTGAAGATGGGATTGATATGATGTCTCTAATTGGCAGTAATCAACTTCGAAACTATGTCATGCAACACTGCAGAAGAGATAGGCCTTGCCTTAAATAATAAATGTATGATAAATTCAAGTTTTGAAAACAATGGTATGTTTATGTGAAGATCTGCTTTCTGTCAGAATATATCAGATGCTGTGGCACCAAATCAGATACACATATGTTTGCAACATATACAGAGAGTGTTGAGAGTCCTTACTCTATGTATTGCATATTTACAGTGTTGTGTTATGCTTTTTTTGTCGCTAGAACTGGCCTCTCATTACTGAGTACAACAATCTGTCATGTTGTGTTACATTTTGTAAAAACAATAAACAATCAGTGAAGTATATTCTTTAATTGTATTTATATTTTTAAATTGTAACATTATTACCACATTAAACAATCATATCTAGTTCCCTTGCATATTTGATTGCTTGTGTGGTGAGCTCAGTTGAATGCAAGTGTCATTATGTTTCTTCTCTTGACTACCAAAATAGTGGTAATTGTGTCTTCAAAGTGTCCAGGTTTCCTTAAAATAACACCAATCTTAAGACCCACTACTACCACACTGATAACAGCTATTCAATGCAATTCTAAGCCTCCTTCAAACTCACAATAACCCCACTACCTTAATCCCTTCACTGCTAACTATTCAGTACCCACCCATACCTCCTATACACTTTTTAGGAATTTTCTTTATGAAGAAATTGCATAAAAATATTCACCCTTTTCTTACACTATCACAATTATTTGGGAGTACTTGTACACATAATTTTAACAATCCATGTGAAGGCCAAATTCAGGTGATATACAGAGGAATAATGTAATATACCAAAATATTCTGTTATGGCATACAAGGCAGCATCGAGGCCTGAGATTACATTTGTTATGCTCATGATACATGGAAGTACATGCCCAGTAACTGAATACATTCATGAACTTATGTAGTACAGTACATGATATAGAATACACAGTTCATTACAGTCTGCAATTGTATGATGAAGGTAACTTTATATACTGTGACATCTGTCGGATTACTGCACACCTTTCCACTCTTGTTTTAACAGTTTCTGAATATCCTGTAACAACAAAAGTAATTTTACTTCTCTGTTTAAGAGTAACCACAAGAAATTTTAAAAGTGTATATAGGGTAGCAAGTCTATAAACTTAATAAGATAAGAGGCCCAACGAAACACAACTGCTTGCTGAACATAAATTCTGTAACTGCAAGTTAATTATACTCAGTGAGTGCAAACTTTGACAGTACTCCAGGAAAAGTTAATCGGCTTCTAAAGAAGATCAGTGAACCTTCCAAAGGATGATTTACCAAGGCCAGCCAAGGCCACTAGAGTTACGCTTCTAATATCCTCAGGGTCCAAGAAAAAGGAACCAAACAGGCATGTCTGAGTGTCACCAACGCTTCGCACTCACACAAAATGTGAGCTTAGGTTTCCTCCTCTGCACCACACCTCCTACATAAGGGAGTGTCAATCAGCCCCAATATGCAGACATGTCTTCTCAGAGGGTTATGTCCAGTAAGGAGGCCGACAGCAATCCTGGATTTTATCCTGTTAAGGGACAATAAGCCTAGTCCAATAATCGTATTGGCCGAGCCCTCCCTTGCTAATGTCTTAGGTTCCCCTTATGGAGCACTATAAAAGAAATGCTCCATTTCCAGAGCCTTCAATTGCATGTCTCTCAGAGTCCTCAAAGAGATCCCACAGACAGATTACCTCCGTTTCCAGAGCCCTCCTTCATCCGTTTCTCAGAGTCCATGGTAAACAAGCCCCCCCCCCCCCCCCCCCCTCCCCCCCCCCCCCCCCCCCCCCCCCCCCCGAATATTATTTTCCTTTGCCCAAAACCCCACACCCAACCCCACCCCCCCCCTGACCCAGCC
>Ga0123352_10016987_pt1 | contig 11601 bp, 4 predicted proteins | sample TergutLab28metaG_FD_89700 | JGI IMG/M metagenome (GOLD analysis project Ga0123352, IMG submission 89700) | Labiotermes labralis P1 segment gut microbial communities from Petit-Saut dam, French Guiana - Lab288 P1 | ecosystem: Host-associated > Arthropoda: Insects > Digestive system > Gut ...
AGGATGGATCTCCAGGAGGTGGGATGTGGGTATATGGACTGGATTGGGCTGGCCCAGGATAGAGACAGTTGGCGGACGCTTGTGAGTGCGGTAATGAACCTTCGGGTTCCGTGAAATGGGGGGGGAATTTCTTGACTAACTGCAAACCAATTAGTAAGTACGTAAGTCCTTAGTAATAGTGTATTATAGTCTGGATATTGTTCATGGTCTATAGACAAGAATTTAACCATAATATTTGTGTAAAATATAAACCAACAAATGCGTATTTTCAATATTAATATTTTAATTTTAATTTTTTTATGTCTTCTACATGTTTCGAAACCGAGGGTTTATCTTCAGGAACACGACTGTACGTACAGGTACGGTGTAATTTGTTTCAACGCATCATTATAACACTACATATAATGATGCACGTAGAACTTACTGTAACTGTATGTACTGCCGTCTTCCTGAATACGAACCCTTGGTTTCGAAACACGTAGGAGACATAAAAAATTAAAAATTAAAATATTAATTTAGAAAATTAGCTTTTTGTGGTTGATGTAGCATAATTATATTACAACGCACGGTGCAAAAAACATTTAAAAACCTGTAATATTTCGTAGACTGTTTGTGTATTCGTCTGCAGATGAAAACGTGGAGGAAGAAAAATTATCTGCTCTGAGAGGCTTCTCACAGAATACAAACAGAACATCTTGAATATTTTATACAAGGTATCCTTAAGTTTTTTTTAATATTACCATTCCCATATATGTACAGGTCTATATAATTGTGAAAGTAATTTCCGCCCTCCATTACAAAAATATTTTTATGTATCTCTTCAAGGCGTTCTTGTCAATTTCGATTTTTTTATTCGTATTTCTTGATTTTTTTATATGTTAAATGTAAATGGAATGTGAACCGTTGAGGCCTAGTGGCAAATGTACCTACGGTCTTATGTTTATGGGACCATGCATCATTGTAATATTTGAAGAATAAAAGACCAACTTGGTGTCACTAGGCTGAAGCCTGCAACACGGACACCACTCAAACCCAGCCGAACCAAACCTCCAACACACAACAAACCGAGAACAAAACGACAGATGTGGTAATTCAACAGCACAGTCACAAGCTTCTGATGATGGATATATTAATGTCCGAAACATGCTGAGCTTATAAGAAGTGAAATAAAAAAGCTAGTGACGTCAAGTTGGTCTTTTATTCTTCAAATACCTACGATCTTTTGTAGCAGTGAGACACTCTGTGTTTTGCAACATTACAGTTATGTGTTATGTGTTCCGCGTGATGCTTACAATAAACAGCGATTAGGTCCCTAAATAAGATCACTGATATGTCGTAAGGGTGGACACGGACTGTGTTCTGTGTCATGCAAGACGATATTTTAGGTATGATTTAAAAATTAATCAATCTTAAATTGTTCAGCTGGAAACTATTTTAATGAACACAATATTTATAAAATATATTTGTGAGTAAGATTTTTGCAAGGACTCCATGTTGCAGACATTTCAATAACCACACAAAAAATGTTTCGTTTGTTAGTGGTTTCCATTCATGACACGTTGAAATCAACTTAAGAAAGCGGTGCAAATTATGTTCCGCATAAGTTCCATTACTACCATTCTCGTCTGGTTGACTACTATATTATGTAACGGCATTTTTCAGCTGCACGGATTACGTAGGATAGTGCAGAATTAGGGGACAGCCATGAATTGAAAATAATACGCAAGGTATGTGTGGCGGTCACTTTTAACTCACTGAACGAAATTTCTTGCCAGAGAGACTTGAAACCAGTATAAAATTCAGTCAAGGGAGGGGGTCTGTGATTCGGGTTTGAAGACGGAAAATCCAGATATAGAAGCAATGTTGATGGCGAATTTCAGTCATAATTTATATCTTCTATGCTTCTGGAGTACATTGAAAAATTAACATCAGTACAACACTATTGTGATCCCACAGGATCCAGCTTCGTAGCGATTTAATGGTAGTTTAAAGAAAGGAAACATATATTCGTTAATGTTGAGATTCTGGTCAGTTTTTGCGGTCTGTAATGGTCTACGTTTCTGATGCATGACGGGGATCTGCAAAACCACACAGCAGGAAAGAGGCTAGTCATCATGTTAAATGAAGCAGACGTTGCGAGTGATGAGCAAGAAACTCAGAAACCGCTTAATGTTGCTCACTTCTGCTACAGCAGTCAACACTTTATACAACAGACAGCCTTTCCTAGTGGTTGTAATTAAGGACGTCTGGAAAAGACTAATTTTATATTATGATACTTTTATAGTGGTGTTCGTCTATGTAAGACTGCAGTGTGAATAATTTAATTTCCTACCGATTTAGTTCACATACGGTGAGGCTGATTAAAGGGGAACCTTAGAGAATCAGTGCGTACCGCGTAGTGAACACACTCCGTTTCCTTTATAAAACCCAGTGGCTTGATGTTATATGGGGAAATAATCACTGCTCCTTTCTGGATTTCGTACAAAACACAGAAATGCCCTCTGTGGGGAAAATGTAGAATTTTCAGTTGCTAAATCTGGAGACAAATTAAGTACTGGGCTTTAGAAGGTTAAGATATATTAAACGATCAGATATTAAAATTTTAAGAAGAATCTAAGTTTGCATGTCTGCAGAATCTTAACGTCTATCATTAGCTTTGATTTTCATTAACATAAAGAACATAATCTCAGCATAATTACAGTTCCACAAACATCTAACTGAATATATTCAAGATTGAATAAAGGGAGATCAACTTGATGTCACGTGCTTTTTTATTTCATTATTTAATCCTCAACATGTTTCGGATGTTAATACGTCCATTCTCAGGAGCTTGCGACTAATTTGTTGAGTTTTTTCATGGTTTGTATTGCTGAAGCACTGCTTCAGCCTGCATCCGGATACCACACCATCCCAGCCAAACCACAACGTAACACCAACACGCATCGAACGAGAGCAATACAACCCATGAAAAAAACTCAACAAATAAGTCGCAAGCTTCTGAGAATGTATGTATTAACATCCGAAACATGTTGAGCATTAAATAATGAAATAAAAAAGCAAGTGACATCAACTTGGTCTCTCTTTATTCAACAATCAAGATGATGCACGGTCCAATAAACATAATATTCAAGATTCTTTATTTCGTTAAATATTTGTTACATCTAAAAAAAGTATTTCAAGTACTTGATAATGAATTTTTTGACAAGTTTCGTTATAAGCCTATTTCATAAAGTGCATTACATATTCAGCGTGACCTTCAATTTAATTTGATTCTTGTTGCCCTAATATGAAGCAATATTAAACAATATTAAATCTTCCTAAAATCATTTCGGGTTGAACTTCTGTACGGAATTTGATCCAAATCATTCCAATGTTTTCTTAGGTTACTGTTTATGGCGTCTTACAACATTCTCTCTATGTGCCCAGATCATGCATTCCGTATAACAATGTCTGAGAAATTTTACTTTTATAATTGTAGTCCCCACTGCCTATCATCGTGGTGCGAACAATAGCAAACGTGTCCTTAGTACTTAATGTGAATAGACCGTTGTAAAATTTATTACGAGTGTCGGAGAGTACTCGTGAACGGTATAAATTCGGGATTTGTGAAGTTCAGCATATGAAGTGTAATGACTTTCAGAACACTGTGAACGCTACAGTCTGGCATTTACGTACATTAGTCCCACAGATTTGAAAATGTAAGAATGTTGGCAATATAAGTAACAATTTGTACTCTCGAGGGTATTACATAGGGGAATAGGCTCTGAGTGACAATTCCAGATGCTTTGAGAGAAGCGGATTGTTGATGAAATGGCACCAACAAGAGAGAGGGGGAACCTAAATGGTCTGGAACCTCCCATTCTTTCTACTCTGCTACCGGGGATGAATTTAACTTCTCTTGGAAGCTATTTCATCACTGATCATTGATCAGGTAGAACCCAGTTTCTCAAAAAATTTAAACATTTTCTTCATTTCCAAGCATGTGAATTTGTGGCTTAAATATTTACAATTGTCTTTGGTCTTATTCTTATTCTATTTAACATAAATGCAGCAACGTTATGTACCTTAATTGATACTAATCTTTGTAAGCCTGATGATGGCCAAGCAAGGCCGAAACATGTTGCTGATGTAACCGGTTATAGAATTCAACTGTCAATTGTGTTGTGTAAAGACGGTTTAATTCAATAAAATTTGTCATGTGTGCACAGTGGGATGGAAGCAGTCCAGTTCATATAAATGCAGCTGCTGCAATTCACGCGTTTGAAGCGCTTCTCACCCCTTTGGGGTAAAAACTATAAAATATTTAAAGCCATTTTTAATGTAGAAAGTTAAAAAAGAGGAATTAAGTTAGAACGAGATTTGCATGACTTCCTCCTTATGAGATTTTACTCATAATTGAAGGAATGCGGAACTTGGAACGTTGAATAGTAATAATGTGCTTGACAATTTTGAATCAAATATTACCTACAAAAAGAAATTATAAATACGGCAAAGTCTCATATCTTTAAAGTTTTATTTGTTGAATTTTAGATAATGAAAATCTGTATTAACTTTAACTACTCAAATGAAACAATATTTCATGTTGTTATAAACATTGAATGTTTTGAAAAAAGTGAAGTGCGCACCCCTTATTTTCTCAGCAAATATTCTGCTCATCTTCCTTGGTCTTAACTCAGAAACTTTCTGTCTGTTCCAAACCACGAAGCTTCTTTATAGCCACAAAAGATATGTTCAGAAGGACGTTAACAGGCCAAGTTGAGTTGTTACTGCAGTCTCATTAAACGCCTCCTTTCGCACTTAGTTTTAATGACACTGAGTCTTTAAATTTATGTTTTTATTGGACTTTGTAGTGTAAGTTGTACGTGTGTTTGAGGGACAAATTTGAATTCACATTCCGTTTATTGGTAGACCTATAATGGATTTCCGAGATTAACTACTGGAGCTCTCTTACAAGCCGTCTACTTCGTCTCACGTGGCGTAATGAGGTCACTTCGAGTTGCATGATGCGAACGTTCTGTGGTGGTCGTGCAAGTTTGCTCACCTATCATGACCTGCTGTCAGGCTGCAGTCTTTATGTATTATGCACAGTACTGGTCCCTGCTACACACGGATAAGTTCGGAGTCCGCCGTGAATTACAGCCCGCCTAGTGTGTCTGCGTGCAATGTACATTGCTCCTAGGCATAACATGACAATGGACCCTTTGGGAGACATTCCAACGTGGAACTACACCTGCCTGCTTGATGCTGGTGGTGGCGTCTCGAGCCATAAACAAAAGGGGAATGTGTTTTAAAGTAATTGATTCGCCCTACCGAGTCGAAATTTTAAGTCCTAAGGTAGAAGCAAATGCGGGCAAGTTACATTGCTGACAGAAGTAACGAACGAGGGAAAAGAAAGTGAGTAGGTCAACAACCTTTGACAACTGTAATGCATCGTAACACATATTATGCTTCCACTCAGAGCATTTTCAAGAGTGAAAACACTTCCAGATTACAAATAAGCTCTTCGGACCCAAGGGTTGGCTGCTGATACTACATTCCGATGATCAGATCATTCCAAAATTAATCTTTCCCTCCACTTCTAAGTCTTTACGTTTCCACCTCTTTTGCAGGTAGCTCCACCTGTACACAATTGTGCTAATTTGGTAGTATAGTAATACTACATTTTATGTATGTTATTTGCATATTAATTCATATTTGCTTATTGTTAAAACAGCGGCTGACATAGTCTTTAGCGCGACGGTACCTTCAGCTTGCAGTCTACTGACCTGTAACCGCATTATATCAGTGAAGGTGTGAATTAACACACAATTATTAAATATTATGAAATTCTGTCATAGCTGTGTCGAAGTTCTGATCAAGTAGAACTGCGCGATAAACTTTACAATACTCTGACAATTTTAAGGACATATTTGGAGCCTTGTGAAGTGTACAAATAAGATTACGTATTCTGAGCTTTGTGAACATGTCATAATTAGTTTTGTACAGGATGGGCCATCTTGAAAATCCATAGTGGCTCAGATAATCAAGAAATCGAAAGTCATCAATGGAATCTAAATATTTATCTGAAACGGATAAAGACACTGCACATATTAACTCCCAAATACTCAAACGTCCTCTTTAATATTGTATTCTCATGTAACTCTACCTCTTCCATCTGGCCTACTCCCCTCAGGTTTCCTGACTGATATGTTTTATAGCGCTATGCATATCTGATCTCTTGCATGCATGCTACAAACTGTGTCCATCTCATCCTACTTGAGTTGAATTACCTAAGAATATTTTATGAAACGTTGACATTATGAACCTTATTAGTGTGCAAATTGTATCACCTGTCTTATTTCAGATATTTTCCTCAGTAGCCTGTTCTCAAACAACCTAGTCTGTTTTTTGACTCTTAGGTCAAGAAATCAAGATTCTTGTTCACGCGATGCAAAACAAATTCATACTGTGCTATTCTGAATCATGCACTGTGCTGTGGTCTGTGCAAGAAAGGAGAAATTTGTGGCTATAAACCAATATCTACGGCTTCAGGATTGAACAAACAGCTGCAGTATGGTTCCTGAAACGTTTACCCACACCTACCGAACTGAACGGTGTCATAACGCAGAAAATCGTAATTAGAACTTTCATCACCATAAAAGTTTCAAATTTTATAAAAATTGGAATCAGATGTTTGTTTCAGTGTTTTAGGTTGTATTGCTGGAAACAGAATATTTTTGACCTTAGAAATGCATTAGAAAGAGCAGCTCAATTTGTATCTTCTACATGACTTATGTAAACTGTCAAGAACTCTGCGTGCTTCTAGAAGTAGACACACCCTTATGAAATGGAAGTCATGAAAGAAAAAATGGCCACTTCGTGGCGGCCAAATACAAATGTTGTAGGCGCGCCCTGAAGAACCACCCTTCTCTATGGAGTCCTACATATGCATGCAAATTGTTTCTTTAATCCAACGCTGAGTTTGTAACTTTTGGCTACAGATAGGAAATCGGATCCACAAAAAAGTAATCAGAGTTTGTAAGAACGTGTATTGTACGATTTTCTGTTTTATCAGAGCGTATCTTTAAAAGCGACATCTCAGAATAAAAACTAAATGTCAGAAGGAATGTAACGATAATATCCTAATAATAATATCTTTTTATCAATTATTTTGTATTTGATTCTATATATGTGTTAATTTAGTTTAATAATGCTAACTTTTGCTCTTACACTTAAGCATGAGTAAGTGAATTTTTTGTGGGTAATGTGGAAATATGCGAAATGAATGCTGATTTCTGGTGGGAGATTTAGAGAATTCGGTCTTGCTGAGGAAATATAAGCGTCAGTTTTGAACAGTGGAGGAAATGCTTTTCATAGAAAAAGGACTTAATTTGTTTACTCTTAGTTTTCTTTCACTGATGACGAAGGAACGAAGGTAATTCGAGCGTTCGATGTTTGTTATTATACTCGCATATCCTTACAGAATTATTACCTTATGTTCTAACAACACGACGGGGATGACGCTCCTTAAAGTGTATAGAAGATTTTCAAAGCACAAGAGACTTGAAAATTAAAAAAAAAAAAAGAGTGCACGAAGCCGCTTACTATTCAAGTGTGCTGCATTTTGCCAACTTTCACTGTTTGGCGGTAAGCTTCTTCATAGTGAGTTTCAGTTTCATGTGTCTGCTGTAGGTTTAAGAAACAAGAAATCTATTAAAAATTTGCAGCGTTTACTTAAGAGAATATTTAATAAAATTTATAATAAGTGAATGGTTAAAGAATGTTCCCTTAAAATACATGTGAAATATCTATATTCGCATTTTAATAATTGTGAAAGTTCATATTTTAATATTTGTGAAATTTTGTATTTAGCAGATCGAAACTGGTGAGAAACTGAATGTCAAAGACTAAGGAAACTTGGAAAAGTCGTACTTATAAAGGATTAATATTTTTAATTCTTTTAGAGGTTCTGCTCCACAGAGCGTTATGAATCTCAAGAATATGATAGTTGTACTAATTACCAAACAACTCTTCACTTAATGTACACCCCTATAGATCATTATCAACAACAGCTAGCCAGTAAACAACTATACCGTTGTATTTATTCCACTCCTCAGCCCTATTTTTTTAAGATTCTTTTAGTAAGGCCCTTTTATCTACTCCCAAGCCACGTAAGTTCATGAATGTAAATACTAAGCGACATGTCGTCTGATTCGCACAATAGGTTGCACTGATCCCTAATTCATTCTTTCACGTCATTATTTCTGAAGTGTTTTGTTCTGTTTTACATGAATATTTCTAAGTGTGTCATTAAATTTGTTGAACGTTGTTTACATGTTTAAAAATACATGCATTGAAGTATTATGCGTTAGAAGCAAATAAACCAAAATACGAGGTCTGTTAGAAAAGTATCCGACCGTATTTTTTTATGCGAACACCTGATGGATTATAATCTAGCGCGCTTGCATGAGCCGACCTTGAACCTTAGTGCGCATGCGTATGCATTGCATGTAGATAATTAGTTAGAAAATCCTGAAAATAAACAAAATTTCTTAACTAACGATAACGAAAAATAAACTATTTTCTTTCATAATTAACCTGTCTGTTATTTCCATTTCTTATTCTATCAGTATTTGTTAACTTTTTGCACAAAACACATTCCAGAAAATAAAATTCATTTATCCGGTATTTATTTGAATTTTAGTGATAGTCACTAACAAGACATTATTTGTCGTTGTTAGCCACAGATCTATGAACACAAAAAGAAATTTACTTTGATTTTAGCTTGTAATCATTCTTTAAGGACCCACAAGAGACAAGGAAGATAGCAGGAGTTTCCGGTGACCGTAGCAAGTGAAATGCTGTGTAACTTTCCACTTTGAGCACTTTACGTCGACACTAAAAGCGCGCTGTGTTTTGTCTGAGGTAGGGAGTTGTAAACTTATCTTGTTTCCTGCTGCACACACACACACAAACACACAAACACACTGCTGTATACTACATTTTCTTCTAGTGACCCAGATTGTGGCCTACAATTTTATTTTTCTCATGGTTCAATAATGTTACGTTTCTTCTGTTACTCCATCCAGGGATTAAGCTGCAACCCTTGCCAACATACTAGACGTTCTCCCGTATGTAGGCCACCTGTTTGTACACGTGCATCTTCTGTCTGCATTGTAGTGCCTGTCAGTGAGGCATGTTTTCTTTAGTTACACCATTTTTGTCTGTAGTCGCATTTTACTTCATTCACCGAATAAATAGTTAATTTTTACAGATGATTGCATTATTTTAATACTAAATACAAGTACGTGCCTTGCAATGTTGTGTGAATATTATGTACCAGCGAAATGAATAAATCATAAGGAAAACCAAAACGTACTGTTCATACAATTTGCAAAACTGAAACATCCGTTCTTCTTCTCTAAAATTTTCCCAACATTTTATTAGCTTTCGTCAGGAAAAGTACAGATATCAATTACCGTAATTCACATAATTTATTGAAATAGGTACATTGGTGTAAAATATCATTCAATAGTATAGGATTGTCTGGTTACTCTACTCCTACTTATACACGTATTGCCACTTTTTTTGGCGTCAGAGACTAACCTAGTTCCATTAACTGTCTCGGTACAGGTACGGTCACTATATTTCATAATATAATAAAACTTGCAAGTTTTGAAACACTTTTCCCAACACAGGCTCCTAAAAAGACTTCTTGCTAGTGAACACAGATGAAACTAAATCTAGAGATCAGCAGGCATAGGAAAAAATATAGCAGCAGAAGTCCCAGGCGAAGTATGTAATTAATTGCTTAAATATATTTTGAAATTCAATTACGCTGTAAGAATAAATAAATAAATATATGATGTATAAGCTAACATCAGGAAATAATTATAGATTTTCGTGATTTTTTTTTCAGTCCAGAAACTCTCATACCGTCTGCAGTGTAAAGTGATGATTGGAACATAAACGCAAGAATTCCATCGCTTATTTTGTATACTTGTGAAAAAGATCTCTGACATTTATAGAAAAAAAATAAATTAAAAATTTTTTGGAACAAAATATGTTAGGAAAGTACAGAGAACCAAGAAGAATGAACCAGATTAGCCTTTCTGGAGAGTGTAGTGCGGGAACTGCTTTGTTTATGTGTATATAGGCAACACAGAATTTCCGAACCTCTGTTTTTCCTGTGTGATGTTAAAGTTCGGATTAGTGCATTGAGGTGCAAGTGCTTTCACTTGTGCCCCTTTTCCCTGCAACATTTGCCTGACTGCATTGCAGCAAGCGTAGTAAACGGATGTTACCATTTTGTTACACTGTTTGCACTGCAAGACCACGGTGGAGCTTTAAAACAGTTGCGATGACGCTCTTTGATGTGCAAACAGGTGCACGTTCGGGAGCGGTGCTTTTATGAGCTACTTTCTTATGTGGTGTTCGTGTTACCCCAGCAGCACTCCTTACAAAGTACAAGTACATGCTATTTCAGACTCAATGTTGGGAGTTAGAAGTGACGAGAAAGTTTCTCGGTCTCTGTTTCTCTATTTGTATGCCCGTGTGAAAATAAATATATTAAATTATTCCCGTGCTTATTTGGACAAAAATATTTAGAGATACTTGACGGAATGGGAATAAATCTCCATGAATTCGTAATCTTGACACTGTATAAATCTAGTTTTTACCTACAAAATTCTATCGCTTTATTTAAAGATGATGATCCCATTTGAAGGGCATTCCCTTAGACGCGAAAAGCGCCTATTAGTTTCGTAATGTCCCTCTATTTTACATTTGTCCGTCCGTAACAACACGGATACCAGTGGGCAGACTTTTAGTGAAATTTTGTATAGGGGACTGTTACGAAAATCTGTCGAAGAACTCTAAAATTTGTTAAAATCGGACAAAAATTTCAGACAATTTACATGAATATTTAATTATGTTCAAGTTCTATTCTGCAGAATGGGACAACAAAATTATCTGTTTGGGTCGGAAATTTTAAGCGCTCTCGTTAAAGTCGGGAGAGGTACTGCTTAGCTCCGTCACATCTGCCCGTACATCTGTCTGTCAGCATACACAAGCGCAGTTCCCACTGGACGGATTTTCTTCAAATTTGATATGAGCAACTTTTTTTAAATCTGACGAGAAACTGCAGATGTGTTTAAAATCGTACAAAATATCGGGCACTTTACATGTAGAATAAAGAGTGTTTCATATTCTTGGAAGCGACACATGTAGCACAACAATGCACAGAACACAATGCCGAACTGCCATGGTAAAGCTTTCAATATTTATCACATTACTGACAACGATATATGTCCGACAACAATACGAACGGAAGTAAGTTTTGTGCTTCCTTGACGAATATGGTCAGAAGAATGAGCCACAATATTACGTTATACGTACATTACCTAATTTATTATCTTTAGTATGTGGGCCGGTTAGCTCAGTCTGTATAGCGACTGACTACGGGCTGGACGGTCCGGGATCGAATCCCGTGGAGACGAGATTTTCCGCCCTTCCAGACCGGCCCTGGGGTCCACCCAGCCTCCTGTAAAATGGGTACCGGTTCTTTCCCTTGTGTAAAGTGCGGCCACGGCATGCAGCTACACCTCGTATGCCGTCTAGTGG
>Ga0123352_10016988_pt1 | contig 11601 bp, 4 predicted proteins | sample TergutLab28metaG_FD_89700 | JGI IMG/M metagenome (GOLD analysis project Ga0123352, IMG submission 89700) | Labiotermes labralis P1 segment gut microbial communities from Petit-Saut dam, French Guiana - Lab288 P1 | ecosystem: Host-associated > Arthropoda: Insects > Digestive system > Gut ...
CTGAACGCGGGTCAAAAACGTCAACGGTGCCAGTCGTCTGAGCAAATTTAAGAATTTTTTCGGCGCGATCCAAATGATTTCCTGTCGCGATTGGTGACCATGGACGAAACCTGGTTTTATCACTATGACCTGGAGACAAAGCAACAATCAATGGAATGGCGGCATAGTGGCTCACCCCGCCCCAAAACATTTCGAGTGCAAAAATCCGCTGGAAAATTTCTCGTCTCGATTTTTTGGGATCAAGACGGTATCCTACCCATTGGTTACCTTCCAAAGGGCCAAAATATCAACGCGCAGTATTACTTATCTCTGCTGATGCAATTAGGACATTTTGAAGAGAAAACGCCGCAGTAAGTTCACCAAGGGGGTCTTGTTCTTGCACGACAATGCCCTGGCTCACCGGTCACTTGCAACCCAGAAGAAACTGGCCTTCCTGGGCTTCCAATATCTTGATCACCCACCATATTCTCCGGATCTGGCCCCGTCGGACTACCACCCGTTCCCTGGGCTGAAAAAAAAACAATTGAAAGGTCGCCATTTTTCGTCTTACGCGGAGGTCATTGCTGCCGCGGAGACCTGGTTGGACGGACAACATTCTGAATTTTTTTTTTGAGTGGCTTCCAAAAGTTAGAGCAAGGGGCTAAGAAGTTTATTGAGCTTCTTAGGGAATGTGCTGACTAAATCCCGAGTTTGGTCGTTGTAACGTGTTTCCTTCCTTGTTGGTCTAAGGGTTTATTAGCACCCCCTCGTATAAACACATAAACTTCATGTACATTCATCAAAGTATTGAGTAGTTTAAACCCACACTTAACTCAATTTGAACTAGGTTCGCAGGAATTTATGGTTTTTTAATACTTAGAAGGATCAGCGAATTCCTCTGAAACGTTGATTCCAAATTCTACAAGTTATACGATGCAGTACATACACACAAACAGACCTGTGATGATACCATGTAACTAGTTACGTAGCTTATTGTGTTAGTGATCAATATGTAACATTTCGACTACATCAGGCGCGATCCTAAGACAGCTCTATTCACTCAAATTTCTCCAACGATAATTTGCTAAAATAAGTACGAATTTCATAAAAAATAGGAAAATCAATGCCTATACTCGCAAGGTAGTAATTTACTGAACAAAGGAACGAGTCTCTACTGATGTTTTGTAAGATGGAATAGTGAAATGTTACTTCCTAAGAGGTCACAGGAAGCATCTTGTTACATATGACATTATTTTGTCTCTACATACCACATATGACAATTACTTTTTGGAGTGTGAGCCTATAAAATGAAAGTGCTGTGCAAGACGCGTTAATTGTTTGTTAGATGGCATACTAAATATTAACTAATTTAATATTATCCATGTTCCTTGCAACAAAATAACTATGCAATGCTTATTCCAACAACTGCAAAACAGATACAAAAGTATACCGTCATACAGCAAGCCTTCTACATGTTTCGACCTTTTTTGGTCAACTTTCAGAATGAAATATTGACTTGTGAGTGGGAGAAGCGTTTTAAAACCACAAAAAGGGAAAAGGCTTTACATTAAATTTGTAATAGACATTAAATATGATTAATGCATATTGTTGTATCCAAAGGTTTTACGGTAAAAAAATTTCCCACATTCTAATGAAGAAACACGAAAGTCATTTAGACTCAGATATAAAAAGTACTAGGGAATAAGTTTGGAAAGTATACGTTTTGCAGTTAAGGGCACACCACGCGTAACCATGTTTTGTTAAATGCTTCAAAAGCGAAAACAATTTATCCACGATTTAGTTTCTAAATCAGTGCAGACAATTAAGAGTAATTATTCAGAATTTTAATATTTTAACAAGCTGTCAGAATACAATTGCACGAAGAAAAACATTTGCATGCTACTGATATTACCCATGTATAACCGCTGTTAAAAGTTAATTTGCGAATTTTACAGTCTTAAAATTGAGTTTTTATTTGATGCAGGACACAAGTTGCATTAAAAAAAGTGTAAAAAAATAACTAAGCCTTTATCTAAAATCACAGAATGTGGCGCTACTGGAAAGACAAAACTTTCTGTTCTCTCTTCTTGGTTCTTTGATTTATGTTGGTAAAAGAACCTCTCCTAACTCGACCACAGAAAATGGGAATGGAAATATAAAAGGTAATAAAAAAAACGAAAAAAGCCAACATTTGAAGGAGGGTTAAGGTGGGAGTTGAGGAGTTGAGAAGTAATAACACTTTTTAAAAATAATATTTTAATAAAATTTATGTATAAAATGATTTACAGAGCTTCCTAAAGTATATATTTTTAAGAATTTAAAGGAATTACAGTCTCTTTCGAGTCAAGTGTGTATTTTTTAAAAATTAAGTAAGTTTAAAATATAATAAATAGCCGTAGAAATGTACAACACACGAAATTTAGTGTTGGGGTTTGAACTGAAACGGCAGTGAAATGAAACGTATATATTGCGTTTAGTGCTAAGAACGAATAATTGAAAATTAATGTTTGTAATTTTCATTTCTCTGCCATTTTTCATCCTAGAATGTTATTAACATAAAAACATTCTATTAAAATTGAATTTATAATCACTACGTGATTTTCTCCACTCCTATAATTATCCATTTCTGTACTAACATAAAAATTAAGAATTTTAAAATTTTGTTTCACGTTTACTTAAATTGTGCTTTTTCAAAGCAACCTTCCACAAATACCTCATATTCAAACCCATTCATTTTGTAGATTATATATATATATATATACTCTACCTTTGAATTCCTCAAGAATGAAATAAACGCCTTTTATTGTCATGATCTTTTTCCTTCGACATACAAAACTTCCGCTTTTAGTAAGAGCAAATATTGTATATATTGCATAAGGACTTATCGATGTTTTTGTCAGTATTTTAGGGATGAAACTTTTCACTGCTGTGGAAAAGCAAATTCTTCTTAATAAATGGCTCTATTTTCCACTACCAAACGACTGGCTTGAGGAGCTGGCCTGACTGGAAGATCCACTTTTGCCGCCAAAACCACCACCTCCAGAAGAAGCGACACTTGAGGAACTAGATTGGCTACTACTGCCGCTCTTGCCGCCTCCGCCGAAGCTCGTGCTACTACTGCTACTCTGAGAAGAAGACGAACTTCCGGAGCCACCAAATCCTCCTCCTCCTCCTCCTCCAATTTCACCTAAACCACCATGGCCTTTACCACCTCCGAGTCCTATTCCTCCTCCAAAGCCTGGCTTCCTACCATGACCTTCACCATATCCTCCTCCTGATCCTACTCCAAAACCTGGGCCTCCACCATGGCCAACGCCACCCCCTACTCCTTGTCCTCCTCCAAAACCTGGGCCTCCACCATGGCCAACGCCACCCCCTACTCCTGGTCCTCCTCCAAAACCTGGGCCTCCACCATGGCCAGTACCACCAACTGAGGAACTTCCGGCATTGCTTGAAGCCTCAGACTTGCTGCCGCTGACTCCACTGACGTGATGCCCTTCCTCACGATGTTGATGATCATGATGATGATCTGGAGATCGACGTTCTCTCAGAGCTTCATACTCTCCGTTCCAATAAGGAACAGCGTATACTAGTGGATATGGGGCGTTCGGGTCTTCAATGAAAACAGCTAGAAGCATAGATACACTGATTTATTCCAGCGCTATTTAAAGTCTCACACATATTTGAAAACTACATTACAGTATAAAGCAGGCGAAAATTAATCGTGTGTTGTAAAATTATGAATATGAATAGGCCAGTCTGCAGGTCTGCTTATGTATGCACCAACTGTTTATATAATCATTCTTAAGACATCACTTCTTTCATTTTTGTTCGAAAAATTTTTCTTTATTTTTTGCACAAATTGCCTAATTGTTATTTCATAATGTGGTCGCACCTTTCAAGTCCATCCGCGGCTTTCATCTCCACCAATTATTCCATTAAACTCAATTAAATTTCATACCGGTTATTTACCTACATTTTGTCGAGTAGGTTTTATGTTTAATCGTACCGAATAATAATGAAGATAATAATAATAATAACTCATATCAAACCCAAATTTAAATTTATTTTATTTGTCAACTATAACTGATCGCAAAAAATATCAACGCATTTTTTAAAATACAGACATATTTAAAATTTTAATTAAATAATTTCTTCCTATGGTGAAAACTTGACAATGTTTAAACTAAACTATTGCAATTGTGTACTCCTTTGGGTCGAAATTCCAGTACGTATAGAACAGGAGGCTATGTGGGCCACACAGCTGGTCAGGGCATATTTAAGAAGAAAAGAATGTTTTGTCCCTGCCATGACTCAAAACATGATATCTCGGCTGTCCAGCAATTAGCTTAGTCACAGAAGTTTTAAAAATTGTCACAAAATGACTCAAGAATTAAACAATTATTAGATTTCTAATAACGTATAATTTAGTGTAATATTTATTTTCTTGATGAGAATGTTATATTCTATGAGAAATTTGAGGGGTTTTTTTTTTGTGGTGAAGAGTTCAGTCTTGTAGGTTGTTGCACTGACCGAGTCGTTTGGTATGAACGTACCAACATCCTGACGTCCTATTTAGTATTACTTGGCCCTGAAGTTTGAGACAGCAGGATCGTACGAAATATTGGCCGATATTTATCAGACTACACCACATCACATCCGGGATTAACTTGATCTGTATTACCCATGTGTTACAGAGTTACATAACATGTAAAAGGCGCAGGTCTTGTTATTCATAAAACTATGTTTTTGACTAATTCTTGGAACTATTTGTATTAAACACATTCAGAAACTAATTATATATATATATATATGTGTGTGTGTGTGTGTGTGTGTGTGTGTGTGTGCGTGTGTCACAGAGAGACTGTCTGGTCCTCCGAAATTAATTTCATATATTATCTTAGAATGAAAGTGTAAAGCAGCCCTGAAATTACATACATATTGCAACATATGTTCGAAAAAATGCAAAGTAAATGGCCGCAATCATCCATGAATTGCGCAAAAAATTATTATCTCCTTTTCAATGGAGCCAGAACTGCCTGTAACTACGGTAGATGTGTCACAGGTAGATCAAAGAGCTGTGGGTACTTACGGATATAGAAATATTACCCTTATTTTGGTTACGTACTTTGATATGCGGCTGATTCTACGACGACCACAAAGGCGCAAAGCCCGCTCAGCAATGCAGTAAAGAGCTTCATAATTCCAGGGTCTACGGTAGGCCGATGCCACTGATACTGTTCCGAGTAGACTATTTTTCCATCTGCTGTCGAACATCAGCTGTTGATTTCATTTATACCATAACATTTGCCTGGGGAAATTCTGTCCCTCTTGTTCACCAGAATTAGCAATGCTCTCAGTTTCTACACCTTTATCCCACACTGTTCCTCCCCCATCTATCTTCTCCGACTGTGGTAAAAACTTTGACCTTGTACTTCATTACGTATCTGATGTTGGTGTACAATCACGTGAGGAAAAACGGGATAAAACCTGCATGCAATGTTACACGACAATCACAACAACACACCAAGGAATAAGTTTTAAAACTCCAAGTATGACAATCATTGAGTTTTAAATCTAAAATACGAAAATTATTACGAACATAAACCACGATATAAATTCATCATTAAAAGCTTAACTGTGAATGTTAAATCTAAAAGTGTACCAAGTATACTGATATTTTATTATTGTAACAAAACGGCGATATTCTGGGATATTGTTCCATGTGGGAACGATAGTCACCGGGAATTTTGAAGAATCTGCTGTCTCCTAGCTCCACTCTGAAGAAGGAGAAGGCAAATCTTTCCGAAAAGTTGGCATGTATCTACTATATTACGCGAAGTTACAATCCAGAATGCCGTAGTATGCTTGCTTACTGCAGTTAGGCACGCATGACTCGTATTTTAACCAGACGAGAGTCATTTTTAACAACACGCCTAACGTAGTGACGTCTTAATTTGACCGATTGCAAAAATTCGCAAACATATAGTGCAGTCCGACGCCATTAATATTTGAGAGTTAATGCTTACTACTCTGTCGTTTTGTAAGGAAGCAAACAGGGTTCGCAACATTCATGAAGAGGAGCAGAAGGTGCTAGCAATAAACATAAAAGAAGTAATGAGTTCGTACAGCAGCGACCAATGTTGCCGTAGGATTTCATAACTCCCACTCTCTAAATATTAAAATAACTGAGTTCAGCAGCAGTTTACTTGGAAACCGACTTCAAAATACCAATACATATTTTCAGGTAGTCCGTAATTATAATACTCACGATCGTAAGAAATTAAAAATTAATGTAGACTGATAAATTGTCTTACATTATGGTAAGAAAAGGTTAGACTGTGCTGCCGCAAAAATATTTCGAGTTTTAGGATGCAGGGAGGCAGGGAGGCAAGGTATTTCTTCATTTTACCACAACAGCTAGATATCTGCTTCAGATAACCAGACATATATTCTTTCTGAGGCATTCATTCTCTTAACGGCACATGGAAATAAATAAATGAATAAAACTAAATATAAATAACTGTGTAGCAAAGAAGAAAGAAGAAATAAATAGCATTAACAAAGGAAAATTACTAAGGACGATAAGGGTACTTTGGAAGAAATATAAATGGTCCATTTTTATTATTCCTTGAGTGTATTTTTGGTTTTCAATTACTCTTTTTTTTATTTTGTGTTCAGTCACTTGAAAGTATTACGTATTGTCTTATGCGTTTTCCTTCTCTTTCTTTACCCTTCCAAACAACTTCACCTTCAATCTTCAGTGCTCTACAAAACGGCTGTGTCATCCTTCTTCCATTTTCTGCAGTACATGTTTTAGCAGGTGAACATCACATGAAAGACAAACGCTGGCGAATATTGAACTGTGGCAATGAAAACTGCCTGTACCTTAATTCTTATTTTTGAGAGATTGAAAAGAACATAGTAGAGAAATAGACCTCATGAGCACATTAAAACTAATGGCCAATAACATGATTTTCCAAAACCTATAAAACTAAGAAGTTGTAAAATAAAACTTATACACAGTGTCTCAGCTAACTTTAGTTTCACTTCCTTTGTGGATGAGGTTACAGTTTGTATACAGAGTTTAATAACCTGGAAAAAAAAAGCCAAGATATGCAGTGTACTACAAGGTTAAATTGTGGCGCTTTGGTGTGACCGTTATTTCTATGGAAAAGCAACAATAGTTCCCTTTTCATTGTTGTTAGCACAGATGCTACTGCCAACAATATAAAGGTGTTCGAGTTTGTCATGGAAAGGAAACAACCGTTGCCGAGCAACAAAATATTTCGCGCCGATGTTATTCGTGATATTATTGTGTTTCTGTATTCTCGTCTTTGCTAGCCGGTAATCAAACTGCGGGTTTCTGCGTCGTATTATATTGTCACATGTGGCCTGTCGGATTCTACCACTTTTTTCCACATTATCTCATTAAAGATACTATTTTCAGAAAAAAAATTTACTGAACACAAAATGTGTTCCGATTTTGTCTAGAACTGATGTCTGAAGCATTTCTAATCTAAAAATAATTCAGGGAGACATTATTATAAATTTTCTTAGGACGTCACGCAAAGTATCTTAATTAATTACAATTGAAGCATCTCGAAAGATCTCCTTAAAATCCTCAAATATCAAATTTCTTGAAAATCCATCTCGTGGAAGCCGAGCCGTTCCATGCAGACGGACAGGAAAACAGACATGACGAAGTTAATAGTCGCTCTTCGTAATTTTGCGAAAGCGCTTACAAATAATGATTTAAGAATTAAGAAGGAACTAAATACAGTAAGGAAGAAAGCGCTTAATAAGTAGCTAATAATCTGCAGTCTAAAATATCCTTTCGTCCAGTGGCGTACCCAGGAAATTTGTTCTGAGGGGGTTCAACAAATTCAGTTGAGAACAGAGGGCAGAGAGAACGGGGATCTGGGGGCGGTAGGCTCTAGTCAGAGGTTCTGGGGGCAGCTGTAATTTCGTACAAGAAATTTCATTTCATATAGTAAAATTTTCTTAATTTTTGGTACTTTAAGACTATTTATGATGACAACCAATTTATTTGTCATTGCTAGTGTAAAACAATTGCGAACCGGCGGTAGTTTTAGAATTTTACTGCTTTTTTTCCGAGCATCTTGGGGTGTTGGCTTCCAAAATTCAGCAGATTTTAACAGTTTTTACAATCGGGTTGAGTTTGGCACGATTTTGGAGACCCTTCGGAATTTCGGGGAGGAGGGGGTTGAACCCCCAAAACACCCCCTCTGTAATATGTTTTCTTTTGGGTAATTTCCCGGCGTCACAATGCTAATAGCTGACGTTTCGGAACCCTCTACCCCTCTGTACGCCACTGTTTTCGTCGCATCCATTTACTTCCTATTGAAAGTATATTTATAACTGTGTTATTCATAGTTAGGCAATGGCATTTACGCATGCTAGTCACCTTGAAATATGTCAGCGTGATACGTCATTTAGAAAATGGGAAGCAGGACATTCAACCCTCTGTGCTCAATCGGTGGGCAGGGCAAAATGTTCTTCCCCTCTCACTGTGATCATTCATTTGCTTTCCGGGAAGTCCCACGCATGACTGCGACGGAAGCGAGTACCTTTCTGTTCGTCATTATCATGTTAGTTCCATTTACAGCGGAACGCTAGAACTTTCCAGAATAATTAGAGTACATGCAGCACAAAAGGAAATATACACTAGCATATATCAAATTTACATATGCGTCATTGCATTGTGTATGCAGTTTTCTTTCTCCGAAATGTCCCATATTTAAGTGGTCTGTCGGTGTATTTCGCGTGCGGACTAAGGCCACGGAGTTTAGTTAGTTTTAGTGGATGCCAGTAGGGGGGTTATTTATACTTTAAAGACAGAAAAATAAAAAGGTTAAGGGGGGAGGAACGTGCTAAAATAAAATGACAAATTTCGAATACCTTACAGGTGTAAGTGAGGGTTCTGACAAGCCTCTGTTGACAGCCCCCTGCTATCCATGTCTTCCTGTGAAATTTCCAAAATCCTTCGAATTTCTTACGGCAGTGACTATGGTAAACACTAAAGCTGCTTCTGTGTTCAACGTGCAGACCTCGCATACAGACAGGGGCATCGAGGTAAATCTCCACACACACACTAAGCACAATTATTTTATAAAAAATACATTAAAGAGAACTCCATAAGTGCCTATTGTTTTTGAAGGTTTAAACGTGCTTTCTATGGAGTTAAGAGATTTATTTAATTTTCATATCAACAAATGGGAAGTCAAATCATCCAGCTTTATAACTGTAAAATATTCGGTCGCGAATTTATCCTTATTTCTAAAGCTCAGTCGACAAACCATAACTTTTTATGTCTTTGCATTTTTTGTTTATCAAAAATGCTACTATCCCATAAAGACTATTGTATTCTGCCTGTCCTTAATTTACATGTAAGTACATATCTTGCACCTGTATCTGCGTGTCAGATTTAAGTCAACTTTCATTTATCTTAGATTCAAGTTCTTTGTTAATCAAACTTTTAGAGACGAAATAAAACGGACCAAAATTAAAAGCTTCCTGAAGACTTTAAATATGACTGACAATACAAAATTACACACAAACCTGTCATTTTACCTTATAAGCTAGAATATGAAAGTTGGAAAAAATATGTTTCTTAATGAGTTCAAAAATTTGTGGGAAATCCCCCCAAAAGAAAAAGACTTTGCGGGCGTATGCACAGGCAAAGTAATCAAATTAAAACTTATTGACACTTTGCGTCGAGAACCTAATGGGCTGAGTGACGCCCACTGGCAAAGTACAACACGTTGTTTGTAGTTGGGTTCCATGCCAATAGCGACATTCTTAATCATCTAAACCAAGAATGGAATAAATGCTCAAGGACCTTAATGTACAATGTAGTCAGCATCAGTCACTAGTCATTCAGTAGGAGATAGAGTATTATACAGTGAGTAAAGTAATCGAATTTGAAGTTTTCCATCCTGAAGTGTTACCACTTTCAATTAAAATACTACACGTTAGTCATTAACACAACATTTTATTCATATACAAAGATATATATGTCAGGGCTGACATATATACCTTTGTATATGAATAAAATGTGTTCTTGACTAAAGTGTAGTATTTTAATTGGAAGTGGTAGCACTTCGGGATGGAAAAATTCAAATTTATAGCTGGTCAGGCTAGTTCCATCAATCAGTACAAGAATACAAGATCCATGCTTTTAAAATATTGTGCAAATATCTATTTCAACGCCCTGACGTATATAACTTTTTATATGAATAAAATGTTGTGTTCTTAACTAACTTGTAGTATTTTAATTACAAAGTAATCGAATGTGCGCTGCACGTTCAGGGTTTAATTCCTGGCAGCAGCATTAGAAATTTCATTTCATTTCATACTCCATAAATTTTGGGGGTCAGCTTCCGACCTCATATTCAAAAAGAAGCTGGGTTTCGTCCAACTGATTATGCGATTAACTTGTGTAATAAAACTCCTGGCCCTCAGTAATGGTTCTCTTTGCGTTTCCACAGGAACATGAATTTCTGCCTGTTCTGTGCCACACTTTTCCAATCACATTATCTGTATTCCGAATAAATCTACCTCTGATAAACGCGCCCAAATCCCAAAACCCACGTTACCTGTCGGATCGTGTGTGTGCCAATACGAACGGTAGTGGAGAATATACTAATGTTTGCAGCAAACTTTCATGTCTGAAGGCAGTCTCTTCTATTCGAAACCTAAAGACGCGAAATGCCGTCGTGTCACAGAATAATTAACATGGCGTTAATATCTATGATAATACAGTTCTCTACGCAAAAATATACAAAGTAGATTGAAAAGAAATATTTGAACAACATTTATTTTCTAACAAAGAAAAAGTTATTTTATCCTCTCAGTTCGATCTTACGCAATTTTGAAAGCTAGGAAAATTTTGCTTCGCCTACGTTCCAAATTTGTTTTAAATATCGGCCATTTTAACCATGAATTAAGCTTTTACCTCCTTCCCGCATTTTTCTTTCTTCTTCGAATAATAATTACGCATTTAATCTGAATCATTTCTTGAAAATCAATTTCAGGTAAAAAAAAATGTTATTTTGAAAATCGCGTAAGGAGCAGTTTGGTTGAAGCGATAGAGATTTTGTACTTGTATGCGTAATGTGCCCGTTTTGAATTTCGGCAAAAAACAAATTATCTGAGGCTATTTGTTTTTTCCACTAGTCCCACACGACATGGTCCGGGGGAGTGTCTCAATCTTCTGCACAATTTTCAACTAAATGTCCTCTAATAGTCTCACATTTCAGAATATTTAGTTCCAAAGCGGGGAGTGGGTGGATCACGGATGTACAATCTGCAGTCTGTCACATTGTTTTATGCGGCTGCCAGCCACATTTATAAATTATATATGTTATGCGGCTGCCAGCCACATTTATATATTATATATGTAATAAAGGACCGCCTCTGTGGTCTAGTGGTCAGAGTTTCTGGCTACAGATACAGAGGTCCCGGGTTCGATCCCCAGCGCTACCATATTTTCTGAGTAGTAGTGGGTCTGGAACGGGGTCCACTCAGCCTCGTGAGCCTCGTGAGGTCAATTGAGGAGCTACTTGAATGAAAAAAGTAGCGGCTCCAGGTCTAGAAAAC
>Ga0123352_10016989_pt1 | contig 11601 bp, 4 predicted proteins | sample TergutLab28metaG_FD_89700 | JGI IMG/M metagenome (GOLD analysis project Ga0123352, IMG submission 89700) | Labiotermes labralis P1 segment gut microbial communities from Petit-Saut dam, French Guiana - Lab288 P1 | ecosystem: Host-associated > Arthropoda: Insects > Digestive system > Gut ...
TTCTTTTTTTTTTTTCGTGTTTTCTTATTTAGGCGCAAAAAAAAATTTTCTTTTTTGTTGGGGTTGCATATTTTTTTAACCCCCCCCCCCCCCGCTGCCATACGTTTTGACCAAAGTAGACGAAATGCAGCGCAGAAGTTCTCTACGTAATGCCGTTAAGTAACTGCGAATTTCATGTACTTCGGTGCAGTGAACGGCGTAATTTACTTAGGGGCCAATTTAATTTTTCCAGTAACTTCAACATTTGTTGTGAGATTTAGATAAATTTCGACACAAAAAATGTTAAAAATTTATTGAGTGACTGAATTTCATGAGAATTAACATTGTAGAAGCTTAGGATCGTAAACGAATTTCAATCCATATTTTCCACGTTTAGAATAAGGTTTGGGTGAAATTCTGTAAAAGAGATCTCCACATACTACTCTTGGGCATTTGTGTGTTATGTGAAAATTAGAGCAGAGAAGGACGTAATTTTCTTACGACTGTAAATGAAATGGAACTTGTGCTTGTACCATTAGATCATATGGTATGTGTAAAGCAAGAGAGGCCTTGGTAAAATCGATACACTACGTCCAGGAATACCCCACGTGCTGGATACTGAAAAGAAGGAATAATAGTCTGTGGACGGCGTGTGTTTACCTTAAGTTTATCTGAATAAATTTCATTAGGTGTAACGAAGTGTACTAGGTTTTTTTTCCGGCTAGCAATACAAACCCACTGCTTAAACTTTAATATTTTACATTTTCCTTGCAACTATATTATATACATTTATTTTAAACCAACTTTTTGCACAATGTTTTTATTTGTCAGTTACTTCTCTGACATGTTTTGGCTTCCGCTTTTGGTTATCTTCAGGGAACTCTCACGTTTTTCGACGCGTACAGCTTATGCATGGTTTGAGTGTTGGATGGTGGTTTTTATATATTTTGTTGAAACAAATAACTGCATTAGTGAAATTAATATATCTGATATCCCTGCATTAAAGGAATATTTAAAATTATGCAGTGCATCCAACAAATGCGCATGTGTAACATGTTATATCATACATTATTTTAATTAATAATATATGATAAAACATATGTTATACATGAACATTTGTTGGTTGAAATGCATACGTTTAAATATTATAAATTATTATTAAATATTAATTACAATAATATGTAATAAAACATGTGTTATACATGAATATTTGTTGGTTGAACTGCAAAAGTTTAAATATTAAATATTACAAATTATTATTAAATATTAATTACAATAATATGTGATAAAACATATGTATTATATATATATATATAGGCATTTGTTGGTTGCGTACGTGATAACATATATTGTAGTGCATTTTTGGTTGCACTGCTTAGTTTAAATATTATAAATTATTATTATATATTACATATTTATTACAATAATATTTGATAAAACATTTGTTATACATGTGCATTTGTTGGTTTCATTTGCATAAGTTTGAAAAGCTGCATTAGTCTTAAGAACTTCTCTCTGATGTTTGTAAAGGTGTAGGTAGCATAAGCTGCACATGTCGCAAAAATTTCGAGCTCCCTGAAGATGGCCAACAGTTGAAGCCGAAACACGTAGAAGTAATAAATAACGAATAAAGAGAATGTGCAACAAAAAGTTGGTGTCAAATATTGTATATTTCGCCGTTTAAAGTTTCAAGAAAAGCAGCGTTATAAAAATGTTACGGTGCGAGTGTAAATTTTATGTTCTACATATGATCCTCAAACATTTGAACGATAAAAATGCTATAAAATACACAAAACATATTTAGGCCACTTGTTTAAATAACAAAGTACCAGTACGATGTGGTTTTGATTTGATGGTTTAGTTAATTGCACGTGCATGTTTTATGAGATTGGAAGAGTACTTAACAATTTTTATGGATGTTTTTGTGAGTGAAGAAATGGATACGGTGACAGTTCTGGTTACTGTTAAGGAAACGGATTTCATAGTCTACTGGCAAATTACAGACCTATACATTTGTTTTTAATGATCGTGAGCAATGTAGCGCAGGTGGGACGTATAAAAATGGCTACGAAATTTTTGCCGAAAAATCTGTTGCAACCAAGTGCTAGGAGGGGCATCCCTGGCGATATATACCGCAGGCTATAATAATAATAATACATTCTTTAATAATTACCACCACCATGGAACCGTGGCATTTCACTAAGTTACCTAATTTTATCTAACACTGTTTTATTCAATTCGTATTGTATTCTTACTACCATGACCACGGTTCATACTTTCTTTCGTTGCCTACTTCGTTTTTTCCTTTTCTTCTACAAGTTAAATGGCCAGGTATTATTCTCTAATTTTTTATTTTCTTCTTTTAATATTTGGCTTTGTAAATGGAGTATAGATGCAAAACTATTAACTCGAGACACATGGTTTGTTTAAGGTATGTAATGATAAACACATGCATACAGCGCCATAACGAATAATTATAACAGCAACAGCAGCATTATATAATCTAGAAAATTGTTTGTTTGAGGTATATAATTGTAAATACCTCTATAATGTAATAATTATTAGTAATAATACTTATACTACTACTAATAATAATTTCATTGTTAAACTTAAACTCCATGTGAAAATTCAAAGGAGAAAATTATGTAAGAACAAAAGACTGGTACTGATGAACTCTTATTTAGCTATCGATATTAACTGCAAAATAGTGACGTCACAATCTAACGTATTTCCTTATATCCTTCATTAGGGCAGCACTTTGTTGTCCTGGGTGCTTTTTGTGTTCGGAATAATGAAAAGAATACTACGGATTGTGCACGTCTCTTCAATCCGCGAAGCCGACAAAGCACTCGTAAACAATTCCGTAGTCTGGATATTCCCAGATGGTAAACACTTCCTGATTACAGAACAGACCGCGCCAGACTTGGGCAGTCAGACTGTGTACTATCACTGGTTTCAGATTTACGTAGCACAAAACAACGGTGAGCAAGCAGATATTAAGGTGGTTCTCAGTAATATGGTACGTTGAACACCCACATACAAGAGAAAGCTGTCAAAAGTAGGAACACGCAATTTTTGTGTCTCCTTTCTTTTCATATTCGTGCCATTTGGATGAACAAGCATACCAGTAACTACGCGGCTTAAAGTACTGAATACTTGAGCGGGAATAAACCCTTATTCGCCGATCCCGTTAGCCACGCTGTCCGGTCTTGGGTCTGCGGCCGCTCGCTTGCTGCGATTGTGGGTTAGAATCCTGCCGGCTGCATGGGGTTCTATCTCTTGTGAGTGGTGTGTGTCGTTAGGTAGAGGACTTTGTGAGTGGCCGATCACTCGTCCAGAGGTGTCCTACAGAGTGTGGAGTGTTTGAGAGTGATCTCGAAACTTCAACAGTGCGAAGGCCTAGGCCCACTAGGGATGTCGAGTCATTGAAAAAAATTAACAAATAACTATACGATCAACATTCTTATATAATTCATAGCTGTAATCCGCAAGCTGTGCCTAAATTCGCTAAAAAATAAATGATGCTTACTCCATAACAGGGCAACATATTAAAACGATCAGTACAGTATTTTTCAAAAACTTTGATATGATTCAAAATTTTATCAAGATTTGGAAATAAGCTCAACTTTTTTCTATTACTGTGAAGTGTAATTTGATGTAAAATGTAATGTGCAGCGGGAGAAATTAGAAGTAATAAAATAATTTATCAGAATTCCTGAAATATAGTGAATAATGGAATATCAAAGACAGACGGGAGTTGAATATTACATCCGATATTAAAGAAACCATGTCAGAGTGTGGATGGAACATGGATGGTTAGGTGGGGAGACAGGATAATTCTTGGACTATGATAATGAGGGCATCAGGTTCCCCTGGCTGTCGGTAAATATCTATCAGAATCCATGATGTCACAGCCCAGTAGACATTTAATGTTATGCCAATACTCTTGCCTTAGCTAGCAGTGAATTTAATGACCAGCTTAAAAACTTCCAGTTTATCAACAAACAGCCCTCTACATTAATTTAGTGACCCGTGAGGAGAATGAGTTCCATCTAACTAGTGAAGTCCATGAATCTGTTCGAAAAGTGCCCACAGAAGTGAATGAAGTAAGCCTATTGGTGCTCTACTGTGGGCAAAATTGTGGTAGCAAACGCGACATTATTTTTCTTCATGTAAGAATTTCAGATACTAATTATCAAAAAAGAAAGAAGGAAATATTTTAAAACCGCAAAAAGCGGACCTTATTTTCGAACTATGTTCACGACTACACACAGCCAAAGATAACGTCCTCAAACATTTTGTTATGTTTATTGAAGAATACATTGTTAGCTGTCTTAGAAACGGTTACACTTAATGTCTTTCTATTGTCAGGCAATATGCAGGAAATATAGGACGCATAAGCATTTTAAACTTTCAGACATTGCTACAATTCGCAAGTTATAAAATCGAGTATTTCTAACCTTACAAGTTTTTCCATGGAGATGTAAATAATACGTTTATTATAAATACTGCCAGCGCTCTTTCAAAACCAGAAAACCTTCAACTCTTTGAACGCATTATATTCTTCCCTTATTACCACATTTTCTTTTTCATTTAATTCTATGTGTCTTTTGTTAGGACACGCTTTGTTTTTCTATTTGTAATTTCGAGTAGTCTCAGTGACTAACAATATGGCATTAAAAGAATAGATGTTAATGAATTACAAATTTAAATGGATTTAAAAAGAACAGTCTTAGTCAAATGGACATTATTAAGCCGGTATTTTTCTGGAAGGAGACTAAACAAAGTCATAAAAACCCCACTCAGGAAAATCCGTGTCCTGGACGAAACTGGACACAGACAGCTCTCGAATACAACTCAGGTATGATACCCTCTCCACCTACATGCTCCTTTTGTCACACAAAATTGTGCCTCTTCAAATAAGACCTGACACCCACCGTACAATATTTTATTGCATGTGGAATCGTGTCTTGATATGCGTCACAACACGTTGCTCGCATTACTTTCGTATTAACTACCAGTCGTGCTTTCGTCTCCTTTAACGTTACTACTGACTCTTCACTTCATTAGGGGGATGGCGGATCCTGACCCGGAGGTCAGGTCTAGCGGAAGAGCACACAAAGAGGGATTGTCCCCTTTCGCTAGACCTGACCTCCGGCTAAGGATCCGCAAATGCCTTGTGCCTTACCACGCTGCTGCTGACAGTTGAGACGGATCCACACCTCCAGAGGAAAGGGCACACCTTACTGCTGGAGACCCCACCACCTCCAGCAGTTCTCGGGGAAGCCGATGTTACTGTTCTGGTTACCGTCGCTGAGTGACGTGCTGATCCTAACGAACAATGTCGCTGATCCGAGTCGTTGTTACAGTTTCTTGGTGTCGGATTGGTTACAATAATGATTGCCATGAAACTTTACAGCTTATCACATTGATTATCCCTCAATCACGGCATTAGCCTATTCTTTAACAGTTTAAGTAGTTCGAACAATGACAAAAGAAGATCGCAGCTATCGTCTTTCGTTTCAAAAGTGCCCGAATGTAGTCAGTTGTCACGTGACTGTGAACTGTTATAGATGTAATAACTCAATTTCGCAGGAGAGAATGTCTTTCCCGCCTTTTTCCACGTGTACACACGTGGAGTTTGTCACACACAACTCACGCATGGAAAGACACTTATCACCATGTATATTCACAACGACCTATCAGGAAGCTGTGTAAATACACATTACAAGTAGTGCTGTAATGCTGCTACGGACGCCGTTACTGTTCAGAGTCATCGCCAAAAAGCTTTTCGCGTGTATTGCATTGGATACAAGCCCTAGCCGGTCTAGTGGCTCGTTCTTGCCCCTGGTTGGTAGGCAACATGCACGGCGCCTGCGCCATCACCTTTTCGCTTGCATCTACGGGCCAGAAGTGCCAACAAACATCTATGAAATAAGGCTTTGCTAGTGTCATTCTTACGTTGAAGCACTCGTGTTAAGCGTACGAACACCGCACCGAAGGCGGAAGTAGGTTTAAATATTCACTGTGATTAACTGCTGTTTTATGGATATTAATACATTTACAAACGAGAAATCCCTCTCCCCCCTTTTCGTTATCTATGTCTTCAGCAGGTCACATCAACAGCATGGACCTCCTATACTCGTATTTGTTTTGTTTTGACCGTATATTGTAGCCCGGGGTATATGATTGATGGACATAAAATCGATCACCGTATGACTGCTTGTATCTGTGGCTTAGAAAATTGTATCAACTCAGTGTAAAACGAAAGTATGTGAAAGATTTTATAATGTATCACGTATTGTACACATATGCTGTAATAATTTATACGCATGTTATCATTTTATGTCTGAATATTTATGTGACACGAGAAAAAACAAGGATCAACGATATATATATATATATATATACATACATATATACCTCTCTATATATAGTACTTCCATTTTTATAGTGTAAATGTTTATTTTTTCCTGTATGTGCTTCCACAATAACACGTTAGGTTACGTGACCAGGATAAATAGGAGATTTTAGGATATAAGTGGTTTATGGTATTATCCCAACATTACCCAGGGGGAGTGCAGAAACATCACACTAAATTAGTCGAGATACGGACTCCGAGCTCGGCCTCGTAATCTCCCCCGTTACACTTTAACAAGGCCTCGTCTTTTCGACTTCCTCGAAATCGCTTTGAACACACGGGGTATAAATAACGAACCAATATTCAATGCCGCTGTATCAATGATGCGTCAGTATTTGAAATTCTGTCATTGTTTTAAGTGGTTTTATTAGCTCCAACGGACACTTAATTTTTCTGTTACTGCTTGCTCTCTAAAGCATAAAGATTAAATTATTCAGACTTAAAATTTTACGCTTTTTCTTTTATGAATGTGAAACCTGATCTGTCGTATTAAGGGAAGGACACTGGCTGAGAATGTTCGAGAATACGATATTGTGGAAAATGTCTAGAAGCAAGAAGGAGGAAATAAGTGGTCGGGGGAGAAAAGTGATTAATGAAGAGCTTCGTAGTCTGTACTTTTCACAGAATATTTTGAGAGTGATGAAATTTAGGAAAACGAGTTTGAAAGGGAGTGCATTACAAATGTGAAGAACATAAATGCCTTCAGGATTTTTATAGTAAAATCTAAAGGAAAAAGACCACCTGGAAGCGCTAGGTTTATATATGAGTATAATATTAAAAAGGATGTTGTAGGAGCAGTGTGGGGTAACGTGGATTGTATTCATCTAGCTCAGAATAGTGACAAATAGTTGGGTCTTATGAACGCGGTAGTAAACATCCGGATCCCATACAATGCGAGGAAATTTTGCATAATCTGGGAAAATCTTAATTTCTCATTAAGAACTCTGCTGTGCCAATTTTGTTTAGCGGATACCGTGTGTCATTGATATATATGAAAGTGACAGTCTAAGGGTGAAATAATTAGGGTGAGGCATCTTGGAAAAAAGACGTCTTCTAGGTAAGGACGGACGGTTCATGGAATAAACAATATAATTATTAGGACTAACCCCTAATCATGTTTTATAATTACGTCATAAAATACATTTGCGAAGTTCCTGAATCATAGACTTTCTTTCGACTTAATGGCGTACAATGTTTTATTCATTAAACTTTCTATACACGAAAGTGAAGAAAATGTTACCACACCAGAAGCAGTTCAGAAATTTAGTAGGTCATACACATACATATTGACATATGCAGTGTTGTAAGATGTGCTCGTTATTTTATAATGTCCCTAAAAACTTCCATTCTAATGATTCTACAATTGTTCAATGTCACTCTGCATTCACATTTTGATATTTACTCGGACAATGCAGTACATAAAAGATTATTTACGAAATCAAGATTGTGTTACAAAAGAAAAGGACAGAAATGTTGTATGTAATATGTACAGCTTCGATTTTTATAGTGTGATTGATTTAGCAGATACATGCATTTAGAATAGTAGGAACTGCATATATCTGAATTATTCTTGTCCATTTTATTCTTGCAGTTTTGCCTTCTTTATTATTCTTTTAATGTACAATACTTTCATTTGTTTAATTTAATTTATAGTACGAGTATAAGGTGGTTTATATTGAGTTGGTATGTTCATGTTTACTGAAGTATATACCTAATTACAAAGTGAACTGCTTCGTGGTGTCTGTTAAAATGTTCTTGTTACACCCAAATTCGTGAAATAAAGGTGAACGTAAGAGTAAAGTTGTCCTTGTATTTAACCCTTTAAAGACGAAGCACAGACTGATTTATTTAAAGACCCAATTCCTACCGCGCAGTAAATACTTTTCATCTACGTTATAAAAATCAATCAGTTTATGGTATGTGCAGCAGAGTCGCTGTTTGTTTTGAGATAATACAAAACACATTAACACTGTGTAGGCAGAATGTCCTTCTTAAGTTTTAAACATGTTGGTACACGCAAGCAGTAGGATTTAAAAGGTGAATTAAACCGCACGCTATGACATTAGGAAACGTATCACCTTCATGTGCCGACTGTAGACATTAGGGGTATCTCAACCTACTGGAGCCCTAAAGGTCTGTCCAGGCCTGTCATGGGTTTGCTTTACCTTAAACATGGCATTTGATTAGTGTAGCTATCAAATAAATATTTTTTTTTATACGTGGTTTACCTGAAGGTGCAGTCCAGATCTCAGTTGCTAAAAATGATTATTGACGAACAGAATCTACTGCTCGCGACTAGTCAGTGATCGAAAGTTTAATATATTTTAACTGCGCAATTATTATATATCTAACAATTTCTCTGCAGGAAATATAGTAAAAGCAATCAAATTGTTTATAATATGATACGCAAAGTTTGATAACAGTCTAAACACAACTACATTCCAGTTTATTTAATAGAACAACATATTTCGGCCTAGGCTATGCCATCCTTAAAAAAAACACATTCAGGTAAAATATACAGATAGTTTCATAATGTTTATAATTCGTTACACGTTAAAATATCACCTGAAAATTACATGACGGATGCTTTAAAAAATTGTCTACTGTCTTTTATAGTGAATAATTACTTCCGTTAGCAGTCCAACTTTGCCATGACGCTGTCGTCATTCTTGATGCTTCAATGTTTGTAACGCACGTTTAACAGTGTACGAGATTCTCTTCCTTTATAATCAGCTCACTTCCAATAAGGAAGTATATAACTTGATAGCTGTATGTTATGTATTTAGTATTTTGTCTATAACACAGATACTGTAATTAGTAAATGTGTGTAACTATTACATAATACGAGTTTTGAATTTGAGTCGTTTCCTTACTTGCATTTCCTAAGATGACACTTTTACACCGCGTATGATGGCCTTGGACTGATCGTACGGTGCTTGACAGCTTGTTTGCATTATGGAAGTAATCATTCCTTACAAAAAAAAACTGTAAAGAATCGTTGCAAAGCCTCCAATTGACATTTAATTTTCTGATGATATTTTGACATTTAACCAGTTTTAAACATTATCAAACTACTTGTACATTGTACCTCAATATATTTTGAAAATTGATTGTGAAAGTGAGGATGGCCAAGTCTAGACCGAAACATGTTGTTCTATGAAACAAAATAGAACTTAATTGTGTTTAGACTGTTATCAAACTTCGTGTATTGATTTACTAAATAACACAGAGGGGTGTCGCACTTCAAAATTGTTTATAATTTATTTTATTTCGGGGAAACAATTAATTGTGTTATCAAGATATGCACAATTTTTATATTCGTACTTAACATTCCTAAAAATGCATTCACTGCTAGCTCAAGTGGTGTAAAATCCAAGGGATCGTCAGGAAATTAAATTATGAAATAGTCTACAGTATAATTAAACTTTAAATCCGCTAATTGAGACGGTATATGCCTCAAAGCAAACACTCTATTTTGGATAAAAAATGGTGAATAATAGCGTGTAACCATGCGAAATAGCAGATACCTACTTATTAATTAGTGCGTAACAATTAATGAAATTGTTAGTCCAAATGTTTAAGCTGCCGTTATGACCGGTATAAGGTAAATAAGATTGGGAGAGAAGTTTTTTAATAATACACATAACTTGTGTCCGCATAGTTTGTATGTTGTTGCAAATATTATTGTATTTGCTTAATTATTTCAAAGTGCAAGTATCTAAATATGTATATTTCACAATGACTAACACGCTGGATGCAAGAACAGAGAGGAACCCTGAAGACGGTTATGACTGTTGGCCAGACTCAGTAACTAATAACATGTGGTCCCTAGCACCAGAGAGATCTCGAAGCCAAGACGGGCAGACTGACTGTCAGTTCAGATTTACTTGAAATTTAATGCATTCTACAAAAGATGAATCATTATTGTATCTTTGTCAGTCAGACAGATTAAAATACTTGAAAACTGTAAATTGTTCCTAAAAGGGACATAATGTGATGGATCGGTATTCCGGCTCTAAAATCCATAAGCTAGAATGCGCAAGAAGTGTAATAATTTCCTGCGCTTGATATATATATATATATATATCCACTCCGTTGGCAGATCCCACCAACGCAACCAAATAAAGAAAAAACGAAAGGGTCTATATGCATTCTCCCGCAATGTCCAGTTCGCTGCAGTATCCATGGTGAGTTTGTTCCTAGAGAAACGCGAATTCCATTGTAACCTACGTACAGCGCAGCATACAATGAGCAGTCTGTTGTGATGGTGACATAATTCTTCTCTTTCTGCCGGCCTACCAAACAGAGGGTTTTCTATTATTTTAGGCCATCAATTAGGTAATGGATACCAGTGTAAAAAACGGGTACTGTGATCCGCTCACATTTATGACTTTGACTTTGACGGTGTTTTCGCACAGGGAATTCGGAACGTTAGATCTTTATGACACCCAACCTGATGTGTTACATTTACAATCAAATGGGGCTGAAGAGTGGTTGTGTCTTGCGTGTGTGAGTTGATACTGCTATTTCATGTTATCTGAAGAATAAAATCCAACTAGATGCCACCTATTACTTTATTATGCTTATGTTATGCACAATATGTTTCTGGCACCATTATGCCCATTATCAGGAGCTCACGACGATAGCGTTGGTTAACACATACGCCGTCTGGTTCTCCAGTTGCTGCTGGTTGGAAGTTAAGTGCAGGCAGGATGGATGAGCGTCCGGACCGAAGGCTGTTACAGCCTTCGGAATCAAGACCTATAAGCTTCTTCTGCAAGGTTAACGAGGAGACAATGGACCCCACCCACGCTACCGTGGTCAGAGTTGTTCTCCAAATTCTAGCATAGATTCTGTGAGAATATTCGCATATCTTGACGGCTTGCCTTCGAAGCACTTTACAAAGGTTGTCACCTACTAACTGTAAAGCAAGCACCTTAATCAGATTTAGCTATTATCGTTGTAAATAACCAACCTGACGCACAATTTTTCATGTATGTTTATTTCTATTCTCTACATATTTCGGGCAGCCATGTGCCCATCACCAGGAGAATTATTGTATCATCTACACAGAATGACATAAATCAGGTGTCGCAATGATATAATAATTCTCCTGGTGATGGGCACAGGGCTGCCTGAAACATGTAGAGAATAGAAATAAACATACATGAAAAATTGTGCGTCAGGTTGGTTATTTACAA
>Ga0123352_10016992_pt1 | contig 11599 bp, 6 predicted proteins | sample TergutLab28metaG_FD_89700 | JGI IMG/M metagenome (GOLD analysis project Ga0123352, IMG submission 89700) | Labiotermes labralis P1 segment gut microbial communities from Petit-Saut dam, French Guiana - Lab288 P1 | ecosystem: Host-associated > Arthropoda: Insects > Digestive system > Gut ...
CTTTACCCCTCCCCCCCCCCCAAAAAAAACGCATAATCACAGTAGAGGATTGAGTCGATTGTTTGAAGGAATAATCGAGGGCCAACGTTTATCCTCCGGTGAATGACGATCCAACTAATCGTTTGGTCGTGTGAAGATTTCTCTTGAAGTCCACGATCGTGGACGTGAAGACGAAACGCAATACTTATGCGAAATTATCGGCTCCGATGTTCGCAATCATGCCTTATCAGTGCCAAATGTGTAACCCGGAACATCTTCGCCTTTTTCTGACAGTAAAGTGTTGAACGAATCACAATAGTGCAAACGTTCAACTCTATCCATAGCCTTCAGCTCAGGTACGGCTGAAATTGTGTACGGTTATAGTTGCCGTTCACACGTAAAGTATTATAAACAGTGCCAGGTAATATGTTGGTTTGTTGTGACACTACGGATTTAAATAGGCTGTGTAGCATCTTGTCCCGTAATTCCTCCATGTTGCCTAATTAACGTTGGTCCGCCGCTGCGAACTGCGTCTACCACGGTCGTCGCACTTAAACTTGCTCAACAATTGAACCGCGTTTCGATGTCGGACGTCACTCCTCGGCAAATGCACACGTCACCGATACTGACGCACATCTCTTCCCGGAACACATGCTCAGTGAGTTAGACAGGCGTCAAACAGCTGACTCACACAGTAGTGTAGTACTGTATACACAACATGATAACTGACACGATACGCGGTTTGTATTTTGCTTACGATCCGCCTGTTGCCTGTGCTAACAGTTTACATGTTGCTTCGCCACACCTTGCAAGTGATGCCAGGTGGTGCGTTACAGCATAATCACTATGCTGTCAGAAACTGTACAAAAACTCTCGGAATTATTGTATTGCAAAACGGGCTGAGCTGCTGTGGTTATTGTTTTGGTAAAATATGTCTTCTGAAATGTATCCTAATCATGCTATATATTTCCTTTGACTGTGGTTTTACTCCCTAGTCTCTTTTGTGTACTCAGATTCGTTACCCTAGTGGCAATAAATCTGTTGTCCTTGAACCCTGGGGTCCCGCGCTGACCTTCAGGTGATCCGCAAGAATATTTCCTTCATATTTTTTTTAATATAATACTGTTAACGTTCAATTGGGTATTTTATTTTACTTCTCATTTTTGTGCACAATCAGCGTTGGGTTTATTTTGAGTTGAAATAAACATAATAACATCTCATTTTCCACGAATTCGCCTAAGTATTTTCTTTTTAAGGAGTGTTTGTTGCAAAAATTCTTATTTCCTTTCAACACGACAGCTTAAAGACTACTGCTCTGTCGTATCAAATCAATTAGTGATTTGTCGTGACCATTCCATTGTCTAGTATAATATTCTGCGATGCAGGCAATGAATGTATAACGCAATACTGTGACTAGTTCGTGTAATGGTGACACTAATTGGCTCTCCTGGCAGGCTCACACCATTTCATTCGGTCAGATAGCTTGTATGGCGATTTATTTTCGCCGCTAACAATAAAGCTTATTTACATTTTCACGTTCCTGGCATTTTTGCCGATTTTAATCAAATTTGGAATTTGTAGACAGACTTTCATAAAAGTCCTCAGTATCAAACTTCATTTAGGGAGCCGCGCTAATACATGCCGAAAGACGGACGGTCTAACTGCCTGATAGTGTTTCAGTCGAAGACACAGCGTTTTTATAGTAATTTAACGTCGCCGATAAAAGTGACACGAACCTATGTCTGCATGTAAAGTGCCCAGATCTGGACTTTCTCAAGAGATTTTCATTCCACGAAAATCCGTCCAGTAGGAGGCGCGATGATAGGAACGAACAGTCTGACAGACTTACAGACACAAAAACGGACATGATGAAAGTGACATCCGCTCTTCGCGACTACCCTAAGGCACCTAATAACTGCTTAGACTGCGCACTGGATATCAAAACACGCTGTTTATATTAGAAGAACACGTGGATCTGATGAACTTTCGTACTTCACAAAAAAGCGGAAAATTTCTAGACGTAAAGACCCAGTACTGACATATCGAGAAGTCTTTGCTGCATTGAGTCAATTTGTTGGTGCAGATTGGAAGAGGGATCAGACTCAACATGTTTCGGACATTACTATGCCCATCATCATGAGCTCGCGACTATGATATTGAATACCACATTGGTCGTTTCGTTCTTGGTTTTCTGTATGTTGGAGGTTAGGTGCGGTTAGGCTGGAGTAGTGTTGGGGCTGGAGGGTTTATTATTCTTCTGTATGATTCTGCTGTGATTGTTAAGTTAATAATAATAATAATAATAATAAACTGGATTTAAAGGAAACCGTCTGTGAGCTTGTTGAGTGGGCTAACGTGGCTCGGGATAGGGTATGCTGCGGGCTTTATTGAACACGATAGTGTAATTCTTTTCTCTTAGCGAGGGAATTTAATGAACACGTGGCTGACCATTATCTTCTCCAGAATGGTGTATTTTGGTGTGTTTTATATGTCCTATGTTATGTGAGTTGACACTGAGCGATTAAACATTCTCAAAGATAAACAAGCACATGGCGAAAAGATATGTCACGCGAAATACCGGTGGACAAAAAATTCCAGACGAATTTTTCATGGAGCAGAACAAGTTTGGTTGAACTTATTGGAAGAAACGTCGGCACGAAGTAAACAACGATAACGAAAAAAGTGACAGTAGTGAAAAGAATGATATCTTCAGAGGTCAATGAATTTGGGTCTGTTTGGTGTTAGGATTTGTCAGTTTACGAAATTCTGAGTTGAGCAGTAGAGACCCACGTATAACCGACCTTGGAGGAAAGTTAGAAATTAAACGCCAGTTCAATTTTTCGGTTATTCTGACATCGCAATATTCCAAAACCGAGAAGCCCCGGCATTTACAGTAATTGTGACGAAAAATCCAATGAGAAACAGCAGTATATTTTGAGAAAGCGTATGGGTTATTACAATACCGTGTCCAGTGACGTGATGATGTGTAGTTCACGAGTGTACATTATCTACTTCTGGGGCGTAGCAACATGTAGTCTACCAGACTATAGGTCGCCACACACACACACACACACACACACACACACACACATATATATATATATATATATATATATATATACATATATATTGCTTATAGGTCCTGCTAAAGTGTCTCAAAACTTACTTATTAATACCTGATAGTAATTTCGTGGCGAATTCAGTTCTTCATACTGGGATAGAGGTACGCTGCAAAATATTACATCTGTCATGACGTTGGCACAAATACACATAGGAGTTCACAAGTATGATATTGATTTATTTGCAAATAAGATAGACACACGACTAAATTTATTTGGTACAGTTTATTCTCTAACACAAAGAAAATAATTTACTAATCAATCTTATTTAATCACTTCATAAGATTAATAAGAAATTCCTGTCCAAAATTTGCTCCTGAACTACATCACAACACTAGTTAGCACCATGTAATTCTAACAAATAACTATAGGGGACAGCAAATATGTACATAGGAAGTACATAACGTACAAAAATAAATACATTCAGTGAGAGTTTGTAGTTGGAATTTCGACACTATCTGTGTCCATTTAAATCGTCTTCACTAACGAAACGTGGGCCCGAAAACGCCTTCATTGCAGCAGTGCATTAAGTCGAAAATGCAGAAAAATATTTTATTAATAACAGAACACGTTACGTAAAGTAATTCCTGTCTCTCTACGTACCGTATCCAAAGGGGCGAATTTATTCCTCGATAAATTTGTGCAGTGAATGCGGGTTTCTGCTTTATTACATAAAAAATATTAGTAATATATAGACGAGGTACAACAATAAATTGTAGTATTTTATTTAGAAAAGGTCCATTTTCCACTCCAAACGTACGATACTCAATAAACATTAACGCTAAAAAACTGCCCAAAAGGAAGGATGAGTAACACAATGACTTATAGCCTATAAGTCTTGCATTTACAACAAAAATTGAGACCCAATGTGTCTAATTTTATTTTCTGCGACCAACAAATTGTAAATTATTGAACCAAATAAAAAGGAATTCAATAAAGAATCAAAATGTTTTTAAAATTCTTATTTTGCCGGGGTGGTCTTGTAATTAATCCCCCGGCCGTCAAATACCTGGCTACGCCAACGCCAAATGATATACATTTTGATATTTACGTCGAAAGGAATAACATCCGGGAAGATGAACAGATATTTGTCCTTCCATGTAACGGCAATAACGATTGCAGTCACAAGTGTTACGTTTGTGGCTTAAATATTCGAAATGTGAAACAAAGAGACGGCTGAAGCAGCAGATATTGTGGCTGGTATCTGCCTGTCAGGTTTCTTATTATGATTCGGGATTTTTAAGATATGCATACTTGTAAGAAAATGTAACGCCAACAAAATCGATTAAGAAATTACAATAGTAACTTTTGTGTTAAACTCAATATTCCCAATTTACACGAATATCAGTACGTTTTAAACCATTCCTTGCAATACTGTTCTACATTCCCGTATTTACTGTTTGTAATACCGTTATTATTAATAATTGTTTATAATAACCTCGGACTAATTTAGGGCTGATGGTACGACAAGTGGTGAACGAAGAGATGGAAAGAATTTGGAAGAAAGCTGTCGCTATCAAAATCAAGACACCAAAAGCTACTTACAAGTTCGTGTTTGAACCACAAAGAGGCTTAACCTGGCTAGACGGCGTCACTGACGACATTCTAATTGATCCCATTCGAACATTATTCTACGAATTTACCGCCGAACGAAATGTTAAAACCCGACTTACTTTGACTACTATTCTCCAGTCACTAAATGCATTAAAATTAATATGAATGTTCCGTAAGATATTGAAAACATTCCGAGGTCTGTGATTTTAGTATCTAGATTATGGTCCTTCTGGGATGTGGTGCTTAGTAGTAATGGTACACTGGTGCTTAGTAGTAATGGTACACTGGTGCTTAGTAGTAATGCAACACAAGTACGATTATTTCGAAGGAAATGGCTGCTTTCTTCTTCACTGTACCATGAAAGTGTAAACTGTCGTCAAACCCTGTCGTCTTCATCTTTCGGTAACCTACAGAAGAATACAAGTCGTCTCTTCAAAAGGTTTGTTTTAATCTATTTGCATCACCCTGTAAAAACAAGCCGTGACAACGCAAAGACAAGGCAAGTGCACCACGTAAACAATAGCAGCAGTTGAACAACAAAGAGAAGTTTACAATACAAAGGCAAATAAACAGTGAAACACTGTATTTACCTGAGTGGTAAATAATAAGAGCATACACTTTTCTCCTTTTGTATACTTGACTTAGAAATCTACATACTTGTTAACACAAAACACAAATATTTGCCCGTGCTTATACCATAATACTGACACAATAAAATCAACTTTGTAGGCCACAGCACCAGGTAGTGACCATAGTAACCGGTCTTCGGCAACCGGAAATAATAATTCTACAGAACAGCCAAGACCGAACTCCGAAAACCTTTCTGCTGGGGTCAGAATCAAGATAGCATAGACGATCTAGGATTGTGAGGACAAGGACCCTCGAAAGAAGGGGTGAGGATCACAGAGTCAATCAGCGAAAAGGCAGTACATTGCGCCACCAATGTTGTGATACGGCACATACTGAATTATACAGCATCGCATCCCAGAATACCTGAAGCTTAAATCACAAACTGTGCGCGAGAACACAAAAAGACAAAGTTTTAGAACACTTCGACAACTATGGCTTCTCAGATGAAAGAAACTATTAGCTATATGAATTATTTTCGAAGACAGATTTGATTGAGAACTACAAGGCACTATGTCAGAGTCCCACTTGACTGGTGGTAATTAAACACATGAAAGCACATATTATTTATTGTGTATGTGGGTTCATATGTGCAACCATGAACAATTTAGCTGTATTATGTAAACACTTCATATAACAATTACACGGCCAGTGCGCCAAACATGTTACAGCTTAACTCAGGCTGGAGCGGGGCAAGTGAGCACGGCATTGGTTTTTGTTTTCGAAGCGCAAATATGCCTAATTAAACACCGCGACATGAAGGCATATGGAGGAGTCACTGCAGGTGATCAGTCAGCGTCACGCCCCATCCGCTTTACCCCCAGGCGAACGACATTCTGGTACACATTGAATAATTTGCCGGCTCAACACCACAGCCAGTCCGGTTGCTGTAGCGAAGAATGAGACTTCTTGCTTCTTCATGAAGTCAAACTCCGATTCCTCCGTTATCCAAACCCTAGCCTGGTCACCACACCGAATCCAGAAGATACATTTAACAATATTTTAAAATTTACTCCGTACAACACAGGTACAACAGTGTAATTCACACGTACACTTCGAGCTGAACGATATGTAAAACAAATATCATTGTTGTGCAGGTCCGTCTGTTTTTACCTCCTATTCTTTGCAACATTTCTGGGCATTTGTCTTAAAATGTATGCACATACAAAAGACTGTCGCTTGCTGTCCTGTGTTTATTTATGACGATAATTCGCTACAAATAACTTCAGAAAATGACGCCACTAACCGACAGCGGACGCTATGCCTACCTTGGAATTGCAGTGTGTACAGCTGCCCAAAAAAATCGTGACCTATAACTTGATACCATCATGGCTTAGTGCCTACTGCTATGGTGTGAAGTTTTGTACGTTAGAAGCCTGTAATCGCTGTTTCATTTGGAAATTTCTCACAATTAGGCATTTTTGACAACGGATAAAGAATTTTTTACCTTTACAGGAACAGCTTTCGTAATAGGGTGGATTTTACGCTCCAGATTTCAGTGTGCTCTTGATAATCACAACAATGTACCGTTAAAATGTTAGCAGTATTAAGGTGCGTACTGTTAGTCGTTAGTAATTACCGTACGAAATCTTTGGTACATTAGCCAACGTTTCATCAACACAAACCCCGTCATTAAATAATAGGTTTGTGGGTAGGTGGAAAAGTCCATTTATCATATGATAGTTATCATATATGATATGACAACTAGCGAGCAAGGTGTTGTCCATACAGCAGTGTTTAGTCTAGAAGAATCGTGAAGACTGATAGTTTTGTAAACTTGGTCTAGCACGTTCCAGTCGCTGTTTGCAGGATCGTCACCATCTCCTGGTTTCTTCCTAGGGGGTGGTTTCTGCCATCTATTGTGGCATTCGCTTACCTCTCGGTAAGGCTTCGTTATGTTGGGGGGAAACACTTCCAGGTAGTCTGTATCCTGGAACAGATGAAACTCAGGAAATAATCAATGATTTAAAACTGTTTTTCTATTATGAAGACAGCGGAAGCAGATTATCTGGCAAAGCTGTGGTGTGACTCTGGTGGAGGACCCAGAATTACATCCCAAAATACAATAACTTTCATCACAGTATACATTTTCTTTAACTGAAATGGTAGAGAATATTTTAATTGTATTCATGGTCAAAATGGTCTTTATTAGAACGCACAAAACATTCTAAAACATAAAGGTAAATTGTCTCTGTTCATGCCATGGAGCATACGGAAAAAAGAGGCATATTTCGGCATAGAAAGGGGTGAATTTTTATAATTTTTATTTCATTTTTAATTTATACTTTCATGTATATATATGTGTGTGTATTTAATTTACGGGTTTTATTTAATTAATGTGGTGATTTTTAGAATACACACACATAAATAAGTTTTTAACACATTAGAATAATTGATACGTTTACATCTTGCAGTACAATTTATGTAAACTTTATTTAACCTACACGGAGGGTATCAGATTCTCTAGCACACCTAATATCAAACTGAATACCATTCTAAAGGCAACAGGATAGTCAAAATACACATAGCTTAATACTATGGCGCTTTCGCGCAATGTTCATACGGCCTCAGATGTCCTGAAAATTCTTGTAACATATTACTCGAAGACAGCCCTTTTATAGCGACTTCATGTCACCAGCAGCAATAAAACATACTTAAGTCTTCATGTGAAACGCCCAATAATTTTGCCAAATTTAAGGAAACTTTTATTTTCTCGAGAGATTTTCATGAAAGTTTCCAAAATCGAATTTCATGTAAATCCGCAAAATGGGAAAAGCACTGATGCATGTCGAGAGGTGGACGGAAGAACGGACGGACAGACAGACAGATAGACAAACGGAAGGACATGACGAAGTTAATAGACTTTTCTCACGATCGTGCGACACATTCCTGAAATCAATAACACCCTCACTAATGGTATTTTAATCGTATTTCCGCAAAACATTTCCGATATCTAGAGTAAGGCGTAGTTCTACACGTAACGGGTAATGTACAGAGTGTTCGTATAGAACGCCGGGCGAATTGAGGCCTTTAATTTCTTAAAGCGTGCACGCAATGATATGAAACTAAGACGAAACATATATGAATTGATGGTGAAATTGATGATTTTATACGAAATATTGGAAAAGGTCGCCGTCTTCCGCGAGACACATCTGAACCCGACTTTGCAAGTTGTCCGTCGTGCGAGGCAGAACGTCGCCCTCCATGTTCTCATTCTCCAGTCGTATATTATTACCCTTCAAAGATTCCGGGGCGCGATGTTTATTCCTGTACACCTTTGTTCAGGTAGTCCCAAAGAAAGAAATCGTGAGAAGTCTGGCGATCCAGGGGGCCACAATTACGACATGTTGCTCCCATACCAACGCGGTGTAAACAAGTGCCGCTCAGCGCCCTCTGTTGAGGCCTCAGAAAATTACTCATGCACAGTACCGGCACGGACACGTAATACTTCTGAAGCAAGTCTCAGATGCTTCCGGTCATTCGTTCAAATGTTACAAGCAAAAACGTCACGGGAGTTGTATATGAACAACTTTGTCCTAACTTCATGCTCAGAAGATTTCATTCTATAAGCATGTTTCTGGTCCGCAACAAGTTCTAAACACCTCTATTGTACAGGAACACAGAGTTGAAACAAGGTCAGACTCGAAATAGGTAAGGTCTCGTTTTCAAGGAAATAAACACTTGTTCGCTTTAGAAGATCATAAAATTATTCTGCATGCAGTAGAATCACTATAGAGTACAGTCTTTCATGAACAGGTATTACTTTCAAGGTTATAAACAAAATATTTACCTTTGTGAGACACGTAGTTGGAGAGCCCTAGTCTGAAATTCAGTCTGTATGGAAAGGAAACCACATGAGCAGGAAAACTAGACTAGGAACATTTAAGGAATTCGGGTAGGTATTTAATGCGCCGTTTAAATCAATGTTGCCAGTTGAGTGCTCTTTCTGAAGGTGAAAGTGCCAGGGTCAGCTACATCTGACACTGCTAGCATGCAGACTGTATCATCGTGTTGATGTCTAGAGGTGACTTTAATTATTTTACTGAGAGGAATTTTTGTATTCAAGTTAATGGATTTGCTTTTAGACTTTTAAATAGTAGAAGCCAATAAGTGCAATGATGTCCACATACAAGCAGCAAAACTGGCAACACTGCTTCAGGCTGTAGGCTTGAGAAGCGGACGACGCTGCTTGACGCTCATCTAACCGTCTTGCCCTGTGTCCGAAGCGAACAGTCCAGTCACGTGATGTCGGACTTCGAACCCCGCAATGAGTTGGGAACGAGACAATTCCGCAAATTTTTGCCAGTCTCTTTCCGATTCTAAGAACCAAGAGCTGCAACTGCTGTTCAAGATACGTGAGCAAACAGACATATTTTATGTATTTCTATGGCGACGGATGTGCAAATGCACGTATTTGGGGACTCCGGTTGTCGACAGTATCGGCCTGCTTTATTAATCTTGTGAATGCTAAGCTAAAATTTCACTGGCGTGTACGGGGCTCAGCGATTGCGGACTCAAGCTTGCAGAAATTGAACTAATGTGGAATGGAGAGGAGAAGGGGTTTCGAATTTTGACATATTGTCCACTTACAAGTAAGACTGCTGACGTCTTCATCTGACATAGCGGTTTGAAGCTGCCCTCCCGCGTTGCATCCTGAAAGCTCCAGAAATGGTTCTCCCAGTCGTATGTAACCAGACGATTTTCCAGCGTCATGTCTGCCAGCTCGGGGGGAGACTTTATGCGCACCGGACTCGAACTCCTGGTCATGATGAGAAAAAAGGAGGAAAATGCTATTGGTTATAAATATTGATATCACTTGCTCCTACCAAAAATGATACATCTAATAGACCTTGAGAAAACACTGTCAGTTAGAAGTCTTATAGAATGTAAAATGACATTTAACTGTCGGTTTCATGCCAATAGCTAATGAACTGTTAGAGATATGCGTGTGACGTTTGGCACAGAGATAAGTTATCAATACACCGACAGACTTGATATGACGCACGCATTTACGTGCCTGGTAAAGTGCGAAACTTTGATTGAACCTCCGACTTATTCAACACAGCCTGTATAAAACACGTACACATAAACAAACAACACGTTCTTATAAAAATGCATAGTAAAACAGTACCAATAATAGTACATATGTATAAATCAAAGCCTATAAAATACAAAAGTAGAATTAGAGCTTTGCTTGAAATATCTTCTTTTAGTTTTAGACCAATTACGAATTGTACATCTGAAGACTCAGTTTTGGTATGTCCACGAAATATAAGTAAGATCGTAAAAGCAAGAAGATTGAGTAGCATGAGGAACGTAGCCCTTATTGGACGGATAACAAATGCATTTAAATTTTCAGCCAAAACCTCTTTAAACCGTACTGTACAGTGAACAGTGTTATGATATTACAAAATTGGGGATAGACTGCGGACTCTAGCGAAAACTAAAATAAACATTCGGGTTCCCAAAAAAAAAAGCGGACAATTTCTTGATTGACTACGCGACTATTAAGTTGTTACGAAAGACAGTGCTTCACTAAATTCTTGTTAGTTAGCTCAATAACAGATGCTGCGACAGCAGACCGATAAACCCCTCACAATAATAATCATCGGTACATTTCGGCCCTTCAGATTTATTCCATCCTCCTACCAAAATATGTATCCCTCCGCCCTATTTTCCGGCATCCAGTCAGTTTTATTTTTTTACAAACAAAATTCATCATTTTTCGAGACTCTCAATTTACTTTCCAAGTCATCTTTATAATTCGTAACTTTGTTTAAATTAAATTTTTAATACAATTTTAGTTTTTCATTCTTTATTTGAACCTGTGTCATGTATTCCGATATATGTATAAAACTTTACATCTCCACAGTTTACCTTCTCTCTTATTGACTTCTTCACGGCTCTTCCTGCAGACCTGAACGGTAATGTCAACATTCAACATGTGACAAAACATTTAGAAGTAAGCAGGATACAATATTATCGTGTTTACTAAATAATCATAAATATGTAATATTTAATGGATCCTTTCAAGTATGATATTTATCTGAATTATATTTACAATTTTAGTTCCAACCTTACAGTAAACACTCAGTCTCCACTTTAAGGAGCAATTGTTTATGTTACGTAGGGAAACAACAGTTGTTTGTGCCGAGAAACCTGAAAAACACACAAGCTGTATGAGAAAAATTCAACATATTTAAATTTTTATAAGAATTGTAAATTTTAGTAAATACTCCATTTAAATTTTTATAAGAATTGTAAATTTTAGTAAATACTCCATTTAAATTTTTATAAGAATTGTAAATTTTAGTAAATAC
>Ga0123352_10016994_pt1 | contig 11599 bp, 10 predicted proteins | sample TergutLab28metaG_FD_89700 | JGI IMG/M metagenome (GOLD analysis project Ga0123352, IMG submission 89700) | Labiotermes labralis P1 segment gut microbial communities from Petit-Saut dam, French Guiana - Lab288 P1 | ecosystem: Host-associated > Arthropoda: Insects > Digestive system > Gut ...
AGTAAGTAAGTAAGTAAGTATGTGTCACTATTTGTGTCTCTATAATCATTTCTAATTTATTAAAGAATATATCAATTTTTCTATCAGCACTCCTGTAAATGCATATTACAACAATTGCATACCCCACTAATTCAATTGCTCACAGTTCAAAGCTCTTTTCCTCTCCAAGTTACACCCTTCTTTACAAAAACACATGATCCTCTGTGGTCACTATTTTTTCTACAAAAAGCATTGGCTAGTGTAAAATGGTTAATGTTTATGTCATGTATTTTGTGACAGTTTAACCAATGTTCAGTAAAACATAATACTTCAGCATTGTTTATCTCAGTTTCAAGTAAGATTTCTAACTCTCCACATTTTCCCCATAAGCTTCTAATGTTTTGATGAACAACTTTGAGGCCTTTACCAATTCTAATCTGTTTTTCGTCCTTCTTTTTGACTTCACATCCTCCTACTATCGTATTGACCATAAAAAAGTATCCATTTTCCGTGGTTGCTTTTGTGTTCTACTTGATATTTGCACTTCTTGTTGTTCTATTCTGGTGTAACTTTCCTTGTGCCCTGTGGTTTCTGGTTGGTTCCTTTTCATCAGACTTACTTTCCATTCAAGGGTAATGGGAGGTAGCTTCTGGTTTGCAAATAATTTGTTGATAATACCCACTGTTCTCTTTGTAAGCCACTCCTTTCCTGTCTTATTCATATGAAGTTTATATTTGATGAAACTAAACCAACACAATGCACAGACTTGTTCCTTAGATATTTATATTACAGTATCACACTGAGTATCCTACATGTTTCGGTCTGCAAGGGACCGTCATGAGGGAATCACACCAAAGTAATACAGAATAAAACCAGTAACTTTTGTACACAGCTAACATGATGTAAATGAGTCAAACGGTACCTCCTGAACTACGGTACTGTGCTGACTTCCATTAAGTTTGTAGCCTGCTTGCAAGATACTGGTATGTACTGTATTGATTCTTGCACTGATTGTTCTGCATTTCAGTTTTATGTATATTTTGTACATTTACATATTGGAAATGCTTTTTGTGTTTATGTTTTAATTGTATTAATGTTCTTTACCACTCATTTTCAGTATGTCAAGATGGCATCACATTTATACAACTATTCTGCAAAGAAATGTCTATGTGTTAACTATTAGACTCTTTTTCACCACATCATTTATGTAAGAAAGTAACTAAATTTGGTTTCTGTTGTATTTTTTTTGTTTGATTCCCTGATGATGGTTCCTTGCGGACCCAAACATTTAGGAATATTCAGTGTGATATTGTGATATAAATACACATAATAAGTATGTGCATTTTGTTCGTTTAGGGTCATGAATTAACATCATGTAGCCTGGTAGATAGGCAACAGGATTTTGGGTGAGCCTGTGCATCTGTCTTTAGGTTGCTTCTTCAATAAGATAGAAACAACTGGCTTTTTCTGAAACTTTTGTACCTCTGTACCAGACTACATTTTGTCAGATCCCAGAAGACTGTTATTTTAACATATCATGCTTCCCACATGCATGTTATATGTCATGTGCATACAATCCTTGAAATAAATATCACAATATTAATAATTGTCCAGTCGGATGCAACACGAAGCAGTCAATTATTCTGCAAGTTCACTCTGTGTTTTGGGTATCAACCACACCCATCATCAGGAGTACACAAAACTGTAACTACAGTCTCCGGTACTGTGCGGCTTCCTCCCTCCAACGTGACGAAGCTTGGCCACATTGCAGGGAGGTAGCTGCACAAAAAATATGACCAGTACTGAAGGCTGTAGTTACAGTTTTGTGTACTCCTGATGGTGGGTGTGGTTGACATCTGAAACATGTAGAGTGAACTTGCAGAATAATAAATAGACTGCTTTGTGTTGCTTCTCTTTGGACAATTATTAATATAGATCAGCGATGCACAGAACCATAAACATAAAATAGCACAATGTTAGTTGAAAAATGTAAATAATGAAGCACCAAATTATGTCAGTTTTTTTCTTTTCTGCTTTGACATGATCTCTCTTAGTTCATTACGTATTTCGTAGTACTTATTTGTTGTCATGCATCCTCAGTTGTGTTGTGCTGTGGGAGTGAGAAACAAATTGTAGTGCCATATAAGAGCAGGCTGTGTTTAATTATTAGTACACATAATTAGCGTTGTGACTACTGTGTGTTTGTCTGTACATAGAGACCTGTCTGCTCGTTTGCAGGGCCGTAGTGCAAGGAACAATATCCAGACAAACGCAGAAGAAGAACCAGAGGAACTGAAACGAGCTCCACATTCATTTGTTATCCACCGTGGTAGTGTTGGTGGTTATGCTATTGAGCTTACAAGAGATTTTAGAAAAGTAATGGAACCTTTCACAGCCTCATGTCTGAAGGTCAGTGGATTGCAGCTAGCTCATTACGGAATACCACCCTGGCTCCACATGTGAGTGTAGGAGCCATCAAACTTGACACTCTCATGTTCTGTGCATTAAGACATACAACAGTATAGAGGTCCACTATCAAAAGCCTTCCACCACAAAGTTACAAATTTGCCACCATGTCATGATCGTGTACTGAGTATTATAGCTTTGTTTGTTACATTCTTTGCCATCTGTTATACAGGGTGTTCAACTTAAAAGTGGACCATATTTTAATATAAGTAATTTATTTACTAAGATTTACAACATGTTATATTACACAACTAAACTGAATTTACAGTAAGTTTTGGGGTGGGTGGGGGAGGGAATGTTGTCACATAGTGAGGCACAGTCCAGGCAGTGGCAAAATGAAGAGCATTTTAAATGGGCGAAGGGAAAAAAGTAAACTTATGTGCTCAACAAATTTTCAGTTATTGAGTGTGAGAAAAAACACTGGGAGAAAAAAATAAATTATATGTATATATATATATAAAACGTCCTGTTACAGGCCTGGAGTGGCCCAGAGGGTTTCAGGAAGTTAAGGAGGATAGATGTAAGGTTGTCAGCCTTATGCACTGGCCGCCTTTAACCCCAGGAAATGCTCCTGGTACTCATTTTTGTCAGAGGCTGAGTCAACCCCAGGGCCATAGTGCAATCGGAAGGATTTTATGTCAATGACACCAGCTGGGATGGAACCAGTGACCTTCCGATTTATAGCACAGCACCTTAACCACTGTGCCACCACGATCCCATATATATATATATGTATAAACTAAAAAAGTTGGTAATGAATTTTAAACTGGTGTGTGTTGTTTGAGTTCAGTACTTTAAATATTGTACTTGGTGGTCTGTAACTCTTAGACCCCATAGAGGCATTTGCAGCCCAATAGCAACAGTGTGTTACTGATATTCATGTGACAGCAGTTAAATCACTGCACGTACGTTTTCTAGTGGGAATGGTGATATTCATATGATGGTATGGCCATGAGTCTTTCTATAATGCGTCACAGGCCCACAGTGTACTTCCAGTGCTTTGTATGTGATTGAGTTATGGCTTGTATTTAGGACTAAAGCCAATTCTAGCTTGACACTGATAGGCTGAGAGGCAACTGAATGAAATTTAACCTTGCACTGCAACTGGTGGATTCTCAGCTGGAAAAGGTTACGACAAGAATCGACTCATTCAGTTTATGAAGTGGCTTGGTACATTTAACATGAATGTATAGAGTTGAGTACACCAGGGCGGGTACCACAGTGATGCTTGAAGCTCGAACGTTTCTGATTCTTTTTGCAACCCTTTGCATAAGCATTCAGCAGCCCCGCAGTTTGAAAAAGTGCGCTCACCTTGGTGACCGAGATGTCGGTGGGTGAAGTCTCCCGATGTGAAGAAATTATGACCCAGGTGCCTAAGTCTTAATACTGCCGGTGCCTTACAGTCACAAAGAACACACAAGACCATTTCAGATGCCTGTTTCAACCTAACATACCAGGTATTGCCTGCCAACCCCAGTTTAAATAGATGTCCCTGTAAATGGCTGTACCCTGTTAGCAACCCCATCATTATTATGAAGCTGGTTTCTGCTCAGTTTGAGTTAATTACACAGGTTCTTTAGCGGAGGGTCTTTTAAGAAGGACCTTAGCCTGTGTTTGTCCACACAAAGACAATGAATACTCCTCGTGTTTCCTGCTCATCCTGCCCCCGATCACTCTGCTGGCAACCTTTGCAGATATGCCAAGGGCAGGCTCAGGTCCTACAAATGGAAGTGAGGAGCCTTGCCTGGTCAGTTGATCAACTGTTAACATGAATGTAGCTTTGACCATTTTTAAGTTCATCACTTTGCATGCTTGCCGTTATAAAGAATGAAGCTACAGAAACCAGGTGGTTCCCATTTTAGGAAATTGTGGGAGAAAATAACGAAGGCTGCTGTGAGTTCCCAAGCATTCATGACAGCTTTTCTGATATGGAATAATCCTTCAGCAGGTTCAGACATTCTAGAACTTTAGGAAATTGATCTGGGGTTTCAGAAAATCTGAATGATGAATTAGCTGTTTATCAAGAACAAGAAAATGAATCCACTGGCCAGAATTTGATCAGTCAGTAGTTACTAGTCTAGTCTGATGATCTGGTGCAGTGAAATTAGGAAGGTTAAGTGCTGCAATTTTCTGAAATATGGCCGCGGGCAACAGTGGCATTGATTATGTTGGTGCAGCTCCATTTCCTACAAAGACAGGTCATGAAGTGCTTTTATGGGTTATGGAAATATAGACTCTGCAGCTATACAAGGGTGCATGGCTGACTTGAATTTATTATTACTATCACAAGAGAGGAACTGGTCTACTCCAGAACACTGAAACAGTTTTTTGAGGACAAAAGAAAATGATCATTGACCATACTTTGGTTTGAAAAGAGTTCCAAAATGATGGAAAGATGAACCATAAATTTATGTGTTTTTCTCCCCAAAACAATGTACTTTTCCACTTCTGTTGTACGTTGTTAAATCAGAGTTACCCTAATTAGGGGACAGATGGACAAATTTAGGAGTGACAGGAGGTTTACAGCTTAGATTAAACTAAACCCTCACTTTCAGGATCACAACACTAGCCTGCATATTGCTTTGTATTTCTGGTTTGGAAAGGCTTCGAATATGGTATGAACAAATGTGGACTGTTTGGTGACCATCTCCAATATGAAATTGCTGAAGCAGCTGAAAAAAGGACAGAAATTCTGAATGTGTAACTCTGAATATTTTAGCCTTTTGTTTAGTAGATTGTGCCAATTTGGGGTGACAGTTGCTGGTCAGTGACTGCAATCTAGGAAGTTTTCTGGAATTGTTAAAGTGTTTGGCAAAATTTGATCCTATATTGAGAGAGTGTTCGATTTAAGTTTCTGGATAACCTGGTTGTTTAACACATATTGTTGCAGACATTCAAAATGAATTGATTAATCTGTTGGAAGCAAGTTGTGACAGACCATTATTTCATACACTGAGAAGGCCAGTTACTACAGTACCGTATTTGTTATAGTGCAAGACAGTTTGCACGAAGAACAGCTGTAACAAATCTTCGTATATTTTGAGATTCGGCATGACTCCGTAAATCAAGGAAGCTTTCATTGGCTTCATTTAACCTGATGTGAATGCTTATGAGTCAGTCACAGAGGAAATAATGAGGAAGTTGGAACAAGATGTGCTGCATCTTGAAGGCTGCAGGGATTAGTCACATGATTGTCAGGCATCCATGGTAAAGGTAAAGTGATCCTGTTACAGGCCCGGTGTGGCCCAGAGGGTGGGTAGAGGTATAGCTCTGCTCTTCCATGACTGCGGCACTAGAAGGGGATGAGTGGCCAGCAGCATGCCCCGGCCGCACTTTACCCCTGGGAAAGACCCGGTACCCATTTGACAGGAGGCTGGGTGGGCCCCAGGGCCAGTCTGGATGGGCGGAAAATCTCGTCCCAACCAGGATTTGATCCCAGACTGTCCAGTCCAGAGTCAGTTGCTATACCAACTGAGCTACCCGGCCCACATCAGGCATCCATGGCTAGTGTTTATTGTGGGTTTAAGACTGAATTTTAGCTGTGAATCTGTTGGCAGTTTTTGTTCCCTACAGCAGTCAATCTGGTTTGTGTTCACACTGCTTATGAGGATGTCCAGACATGCCCCCCCCCCCTCTCACCGTGTGGGTTGGGGTGTGGTGTGTTGTGGAATGTCTGTTTGACCGCTTTTCTTGTGTAGCTGTCTGATGGAGAGTTTTGAAAGACCTTACGTACATTACAGAACAACATTTTGATGCCAGATGGTTGTCAAAAGCAGCTGCAATGAATGCTATTTCAAGTAAACTTTAAAAATGATTGCTGTGTTTGAACAGCTGCATGATACTTTGACAGAAACCCTTTATATACATGTGCCATTCCCTAAGAGAAATTCTGGATAAAATTGGAATTTAAATCTCTGATTGTTTTCCATGCTTGTGAGATTAGAGAGTTGCTTTGCTTTCTGTACTGATGAATCTCTGGTAAATGAGCTGGACCTTCAGATGACTGAACAGCTTACTGATCTCCGCGATAAGTGTAATGAACTGGCATATCATGGTTCAGAAAATTTGAATGGTTTGGAACTTTATCAGGATTACAGGGACATCATAACATCCCCCAAAAGAGCACAACAAAAACATGGAATATTGAACTTTTCTCCAGATGCCATGCTCAGATACCTTTCATCAATGGGATTGAAGGAGTACAGGAGTTACAGATTGTGCTGGCATGGTCAGTTTCAGTAGCATCATATGAACTTTCTGTCAGCAGAATCAAGCTGATGACAGTTCAGTAGCTTCCATCGATTTTAGTGCTGCCATGAAAGATTTTGTATTTGTTAAATCAAAAAAACCTCATTATTGTATAATATATTATGTACCATCAATACACAACATACATCAAGACAAGATGCAATAATTACAATTAGGTTATATTTGGCTACATGTTTCGGCTGTAACCGGCCATCTTCAGGCCAACAAAGAACAATATTAAGGTACAGTAAAAATAGTACTCTATGGAATTCCATTTTGTTCACATTAAAACTTGATTAATTGTGAAAAAATGTGTAAAACTAATATACATTCATTTAAAATACCAACAAATGCACTTTGTATTTAAAATATTATAAAACCTCACTTGGTTAAAAATACTTTAAAAACATTTATAGGTCTCCAACATGTTTCGGTTGTTACTTCCAACCATCATCAGGGAGCCACAACGTTCTACTAAAGTTACTTATGTGTTCTATATTTATGGTAAAAATGGCATGGTGACAGCATGTCGTTTCATGTACCCAATGGTTCTGGATATGTTATAACCGGTCCTCCCCTTGTCTGTCAGAATCTGCAAACTTGCAGATTCTGACAGACAAGGGGTTGCCGTACATTTATGTGTTACTGTGTGCTGCAGCAGTGTAAGTTCTGTTGCAGCCAATCTGGCTGACTGCTGATCATATTAACATATTTTTTAATGTATTTACGTCCTGAGTGTTGTATGCATACATTACTGTCTCTATGTGTTGCCCTCCAAATTCTGTACCGGTATGATTTTATTTTCTAGATGGCAGGCCAGGTGCCACACTGATGTGTTAGGCATGTTGTATACCTGAAGTTCTGCTTGCACAGCATTATATATATATATATATATATATATATATATATATTACATATTTAACATTCATATTGTTTTTAGTTTTGTAATAATGCTATAAGCAATAGAAATGTAATGTATGATTTTTTAATGTATGGTACTGGGCAAAAAACTGGAATTTCTTGACCTCAGTTACCAGATGGCCAAATATGAACCTGTGTCCATCGTAAAAGTGTTAATGGGCCATAGAAATGCCACCTGCATGTCCCATTTATTTTCAGTTCATGGTACATAATCATTCTCTGACTTTTGGAGTCAATATAGTGTTATTTAATAAACTGTGAACCTACTGGCAGCGGTGTAAATAATTTTTACATTTGGAACATTCCTTATCAAATCGTTAACAGCAGTTGACACAACCATCTGGGATTTCAGTGCAGTTGTGTAATTGTACAGTTTTTGATGTGTAGGTGATAGGTTTGAATTTTCCCTAACTCTGAGTATGTCATTTGCTTTCAAAGGTACTGCATATTGAAGTTTTTAGTTTTTCCTGAATTTTTCCCTAGTCTGATTCACTAAAAGGTAGGTAATGACCCTAACTGAGATTGAGAATTCCTTCTTACGTCAGTTGAGAGCTCTGAAGTGGGGTCTTTAATTTAGTATGTCATTGACAGTATTTTAGGTATGTTAACATTTGACCTTAATTTACAACATGTTTTATTTATATATATATACTGTATATATATATATATATTTGCATGAGGATTCATTTCTTCTGGGATGTGATGCTGTGTCACTGGATTTATAGTGCCCAACATTTTGAAGAAATGTGCCATCATCTTGTGAAGAGTCAAGCACTCCAAGAAGTAAGTCCCTGAAATGTGGTAACCACTTGCCCAGTGACACAGTACCACATCCAGGCCCATAGCCGCGGAGGTGCAAGTGGGTACACTGCACCCACTATAAATCTGGATGCATCCATGACTGAGGTTCTCTACCCTGACTGAGGTTTTTCCGTGCTTTTTCCTCAGTTGTAAGGCAAATGCCAGGGTATAACTCGCAAAGACAGGGCACGGCTGGCACTCTTACCAATTAGGCAATAATTTTTACACAGTTAATTCATCATTAATTTTACTTTGGCCATTCTGGATTCAAATCCCAGAAAGCCTTCCAACCATGTTGTTAATTGTGTTGTTCTATGTATTGTTTGTGTGTAAATGTGTACTGTACTACTGCCACCAGGTGTCAACCCAATTGCAGTTAACAAATATATCAATATCAGTATCAGTCTGCAGAATGTCAGACAAACAAGCTGATCAGAAGGGAGGTCCATAAAGACAATATCACGAAGTCGATCCCCCAAAAAATTGCAGCTGTGAGTGGCAGAGAGCATGAGCAGTGAAGGCTAGATATGTAACAGGTTCATATGTAAAGAATGTGATATCATGCTTGTTAGAGTACTGAGGTGAAAGCGTAGTTGCATTGGTTAAAGTGCCTTAGTGCATTCCGCTTCTGGGAATCCTTTCGTCTGCAAGGGCCCAAAAGCCTCTACTGACATCACAACTCTTTTATATATTGTGGCATGTGTCTGGCACCTTTGGCTATAGTTTGGAAAGCTGGTGCTGCATGGTATCATTCACAAAGCATACTACTCTGATATGTAAGGTCACTCATTCTTAAAAATGTAAGTGTATGCTGGATATTTTTTTTTCTCGCATTCATACCATTCATCTTGATATTATCAAAGTTTTATTTATTCACCAGCTGATGCACTAGTGAGTATTAAAATTTGCATTAAAATTTACATTAAAACAGCTCCGACATGTTTTGGTGTAACTGTAACAATGAAATATGTCGGAGCTGTTTTAATGTAAATTTTAATATTGTAATGCATCAGTTGGTGAATAAATAAAACTTTGATAATATATGCCAGATGTTTTGGGCAGTGTTATAGAGTGCATTGTATAATTAAAGGGTCAGTTTTGTGGTTTTAATGAAGGTTCATTTTATGCTTCTACACACTGTATGTGTAATGTATATGTATATAAATGTGTGTATACATATGCACCCGCACTATGAACCATGGCACCACTATATTCACGGTCTGGCTATGGGCCTGGTCACTTCTCATCGCACTTGAATCCTCAGCAACATTACAGTGAGAATGTCGAATCTTGCAGAATTATGCATGTTGTGTAGCACATTAAAGTGAGGGGAAGATAATGATTTTTTGTGTTATTGATCCAGTCTTTTATTGAACCAGGAAGCTAAGTGTCTCCACCTTTCATTCTTTTTAGCCTCGAAAGAAGAATGCTATCAAGGATTTTGTGTCAATTGCTGGGGTGCTCCATGTGTCTCACCTGTGCATCTTCACTAGTACCGAGTTGGGAATGTACATGAAGGTCGCTCGCATCCCACATGGCCCTACACTCACGTTCCAAGTACACAATTACTCCCTGACCCGAGATGTTGTTTCGGCAATGAAGAAGCAGTTTGTGTTTGAGAAGCTATACCAGACTGCGCCACTCATGGTGCTGAACAGTTTCAGTGGTGAGGGACTCCACATGAAGCTGATGGCCTCCATGTTTCAGAACATGTTTCCAACCATCAACATTACAAAGGTGAGAAGTATGAACCTTAGGAAGATTATAAAATGTTTCAGTGACTTCATGAGCCTCTGTTTATTGTGGCTTGAAATGTATGCATTCCATGCTCCCTTCAGTATGTCAGCTGGCTCACTTAATGCAGTGACTACAATATGGGCTGGATGACCACAGAATCACATCTTGATTTCTGGTGGGGTGCAGATTTTTTTCATAGTCACAGTGTCCAGACCAACTCTAGGACACAGCTGGTCTACAGTGTGTTGTGAACTGAGGGCCATTTTTCTGGTGGTATTGCACCCACAGTCTACTGCTAACTATTTATGTCTTTGCAAGATCTTGGGCTTTCAGCACTGTTGCTGAAAATTTGAGTCTTGTGGGATGTTACACAGTGTCATTGGGGTTCTGGTTCCTGGTGTTTTGAAGGTTCATTTTCAGGGTCAGGAAGACAAAGGTGAAGACGTTTGGAAATATCAAGTAGTATAGCCCTAGGTCCATGGTGTAATATCCCAGAAGACTTCAAATGTTCCTTACTTCTGTTACTAAGGAGTGGGGCTATGCCTCTGCAAGACAGCCAAGGTCCAGAAAGGCTGTGTTGCCCACCTGCTTACCATGGATGAGTTAACGAGGACAGATGTTGAGTGTAAAAACGTTTGGAGTCCAGTCCAGAATTGCATTACAAGTTTCATTGTGATCAGTTGTTACAGAGAGATGAGAAAAACAGATGACTGTTGGTAATAGAAGACTGTCATTGCTTGCTTTGTGTAGCTTCCCTCAGGTGTGCTACAATCGCTGTCAGCGTTGGTTTTTATGTATACTGTGTGCATTATAGGGTTATATTAAAATATTCAGGCATAAATATTCATTGCAGTATATAAGACAGAGTGTGTTAAGGTCTCTGTTCATGGATGATATTCATAGATATTGTATCATACATACTTTTTAGTCACCTCCATTGATATGTTTATGGCATATTTAACAGCACTGTTAGTAGCTGAGATTGTAGGCATCAAATGATAGGATGGTTAGCAAATAATGAATTGTGAGGAGTGTGGGAGGAAGTGGTTTGGCCAAATTTTTAGCAACGTCTCATCATGTGACTAGTGGATGGAGGAAAGTAACGAGATACTTCAGTATAGTATAGTTGGGGGTCCCAGCCAAGAATTGAACTGGGCACTTCCTGAATGCAAGTAAGAAGTATTAGCATATGAGCCAGCCTGTCAAGTCACCATGAAAAAACATGAAATGAAATACATTTGGAGAATCCAGACTTCATGCTGTGCTTCAGACAGGGTGGTGGCATCTGTTGGTCATTTGTCCACATAACAAACAAATAAAACAAACTCCGTGGCCTTAGTCCGCATGCGAACTATACCGACAGAGCAGCCGCCGCCGGTCGGCGAAGTTAGTGCCAACTTTTGCGGATAGAGGGGTGTCACGTGGTCAGCGCAACGGGTCCCCACAG
>Ga0123352_10016996_pt1 | contig 11598 bp, 7 predicted proteins | sample TergutLab28metaG_FD_89700 | JGI IMG/M metagenome (GOLD analysis project Ga0123352, IMG submission 89700) | Labiotermes labralis P1 segment gut microbial communities from Petit-Saut dam, French Guiana - Lab288 P1 | ecosystem: Host-associated > Arthropoda: Insects > Digestive system > Gut ...
ATGCAGTAACATACGTCTTGTTCTCCTGAAGATGGGCATAATGATGCCCGAAACATGTTGAGAAATTGTTAAAAATAAACATCTAACTGTTGCATCTTGTTGGTTTTCTCTCTCACTCCACATATATATATATATATATATTACAATGAAAAAGGGTTTCTTGTCGAGGGACTATCACATCTAGTTCAAAATAGACATCACTTGTATTAATCTTGCCTCGGATATCGGCTAAACTAACTAATCTTTCTAGCCGTTTATCTCAGTCACTCCATAAATTTTAGGACGGTACCTTAACTTAGGCCATGACTACTTCCTTTCCAGCCCGTCCAAGTCGTTGGTTACTAAGTATCCTACCATTCAGTGGTAAACTGTCCAGTCGAAATGACAGCGTAGAACAAAAATTAGACAAGCATTCTAAAGTGCAATAAATTCTTCATTTGAGTAAGTTGTTAAATGAAGCAAGAAAACAAAACATCAAGAATAATACATGTTTATTGTTTGTTCTTTGCGTGTTGCATTGTCTGCAATACAGGAATTAAAATTGCTGCTAATACTATAAATGTCTCTGACTTCAAAACATTTTCTCTTATGTTGCCTTCCACAACAAGTTGTATAGTTCCTTTGTAGGGCTAAGATGCAGCAGCTAACACGTCCGAACTTTCCTGGCTTTTCTTACTTCCTCCAGAAACTCAGTGACCCAGCCTACTGCAGCCGCCCTCCAAACTCACATAAAATCAAAGTACGTCATAACCCCTACATTCCATTGCAGACTATGCAAGCTCTAACTGGAAGCTAGACCACAAGCCCCGAATAATTGTTGTGGGCTGCACTATCTGTTGCCGTACATCCCACTTACGAAACGTACTGTGGCGCTGTGCGGTATCGAATGTAGACGGTTGGTTGCCGCAGCAAACTGCGAATCTGCTGCCCTGTTGCTGAAATTTCTGGTGTTTTTGTAGTGAGTGGTGTTTGGATACGTTTTAGCATTCGTGTAACATAAGTTCGGGATGAAAAATGGTTCATCTTGTAGGGAATGGCTGGGGTTCGTTTCTCGGCAGGGGTTCCGATGTTTCTTTTTACCACGACTCTCTGTAGACCGGTTCTATATCCCACCAAGCCACCCAGTAACACCAAGGTTTAGCAGAACAGGTTTTTTGAATGTGTTGTACAAGACACGCTCTAAGGGTTGTGCAGATATTTGTGATGTAACTAATCGGGTTCCATAAAAACGACATGCTTAATAGCTAATCTTTCTGAAACCTCCCGTGGAAGAAGTTATAACATCGTGCAGTCTCGAAAGCGGGTCCTTAATACCCGGAAACTTACGAAAGTAGAATTTTATGGTTATCTGTTTGGTCACATGCAGATTTGCGTACTTACGTGATTTACACACAGCGTTTTAAATCGCATGATAGGGAGATCATGTTCGTGTATGTTTCACGTCTCTAATTATGTCGACAGATTTCGTTCGATTTATTTAAAACAATTTGTTATGTCAGTGATCACGGAACTGCATGGTATCTGCTACCTGCTATCTGCACGATATTTCGAACGAGTTAACTCACGCTCCCTCCAACAGAATTAAGTATTATTATTATTATTATTATAATCATCATCATCATCATCATGTAATTTGGTTAAGGTCGCGCGTATATTTAAATTCGCTAAAAGTTTGTAAGTGGAAGCCATTGGCAGGTACGTTCTCTAGGATGATTTTGATGCCGATAGAAATTCTCACTCAAACCAGATAGATGCTATCTGAGAATGCACTCTGCCAGCAAATCCTATTCCTTCCTCCATGTCGTGGCCTCTGCGAAATGCTGTGAATAACAGCAGCAAACGGAAGAGGGTGAAAGGCGAGCTTCTGTCGTCCTAAGACCGGAAAACTCGACTAAGAGAGAAAACCACAACAGAAAATCTTAAGTGCTTCATTGTTCTGAGGTTGGACTGTAGGCTGGTGACCTAATCTCTTAAAAATAAGGGCTATGAGCTCTACAGAAGTGAATCCGAGCATGTTTTGGAGAGGACCAAAATAAACGCTAAAGAAAATGAGAGAGGAACCGCGAATATGTAACAAATTATTTAGAGAAACTAAACCTGAGAGATTGGATTGGATTCATCTCGGTAAAAATAGAAAAGCCGGGAATGAACTGGTGCAGAAAACCAAAGCGAATATAGCTCTGTAGTGTCAGAAAATGTTATACGTTTAATAGAATTCTCATATAATGAGTGGGCAAACTTCGTAATTTCATACGGGAACACTGCTGTAGTAGGAACGAGAAAAAATAGAGTAGTCAACTCCACGGCCCTCTCAATTTTGAATTATAAGTATTTTCTAATATTTGTAGTGATGATGGTTATTATGAAGTTAATTATTAGTAGGGTTGCGGATTAAACACACCGCGAATTACTGGTGGCCAAACTTGTTGACCTAACAGCCGGACACTCACAACTGCCTATCGTAGCGGAAGGAAACTGAACATAAGACGTAAGGTTAAAGGGCTTAGTCTTTATCGCACGATCGGGTCGGGAAAGGGCTGTTTGTGAAACTTGCACTTCCTTGAATGCAGACTGTATTGCACTACACCCAGTGAGACATTTTGTGGGAGCTCCAGATAAAGTTACCTCATCCTAACCTGTCCTGTCTCTCCTAATCTATTCTCAAATGGTCACAACCCAAGCGGTATAGTACCACCAAACACATAATATGTTACGGTCCTACGTGCAATACTGGCTAGCAGTATAACGACGACGACGATGATGATGATGATGATGAAAGCAATTTCGGAGTCTGGAAATACGTGTTTTAGTAAGACGGGCGACCATCCGTCTCTTAGTAGGTCCTTCAAACGTAATAGTGTGTCCCTTTATAGTCCGAATTCTATGTGTATATATAGAGCGTTCGTGCCGTGTAACCTTAATAACTGACTGTAATGACTGTGCCCTAGTTTCGAATTGTAGGTTAACATTGGGCCCTGAAAACTACACGGCTTCTTTGATTCTATGTCTGAACACTGCTGTCGTAAGCACTGCGAAATTGTCAGCCTTATGAAAGAAATGTGTAATTCTGACAGAACTTCCGCAAACTCAATAATAATAATAATAATAAATTAGGAATTGCTGTGATGATTTCCATAAGGAATTCAGACTTGACAAATGTGCAAAGATTGCACTCAAGAAAGGAAACTTTTTTCACTCACAAAATTTAATCCTTGATATCTAAAGAGAAATACAAAGTTTCAACATAATCTTAGCAATTGACCAACTTAATGCACAAATTCTTGTTTTATAATAAGTTTATTATATTCCTCTACATGTTTCGAGCACTACCGTGTTCATTATCAGGAGGTAAAAATTGTATTGTATATCATCTGGTATCATAACACTGAAACAAGTGAGTGGTCTAAAATTACTAAAACATTATTTTAGGATGTTAGTAATTTTAGACCACTCACTTGTTTCAGTGTTATGATACCAGATGCTGTAAAATACAATATTGGCCTCCTGATGATGAGCACAATTTTGCTCGAACCATGTAGAGGAATGTAATAAACTTATTATAAAACAAGAATTTGTGCATTAAGTTGGTCAATTACTAAGATTATACAGAGATGGACGGTAGCAATACATCAAAAAGTTTCAATAGTATAAGATATACAGGGACCTAGAGAGTGATGAATGTGCATGTGTGCATAAGCAAATGAAATAAGTGTGCAAAGAAGGTCATTAAAAATGATACTGAAATCCGAGTTGAAAGTAAAGAATAAAATTACAGGATTTGGAGGATTAGGCGTTCCAATATTAAGGTACATTTTGGTATCATTAATTGGAGATTAAAAGAAGGGCTCAGAACACCAGAACGATATCAACAATAAAATTATCATCATAAAGCTGCCAGAGTTAGGCTATATGTAAAAAGGAAGGGAGGGGAAGAAGCTTGCCACAGAATGGAACGACCATACAAAGCAGAGATAATCCAAATTGTAGAATATCTGAAACAAAATACGAGTATAAAATTTCCAACTTGTAAATATTGTTAAAAACCACGAAAGCAATCAACCAAATACAAATTCAACAAGTAAAATCATCAAATGTTGCATAAGAATTAATCCAATCAAATGAAGACACTGACGCAAAAACAAAGGCATAAAAACCACAAAAGCAAGATGAGGGGAGTCGTTAAAGAAAAAACGGAGACGTAGAGTAATTCCTGCCCACTGAATTAGCGGTACAGATTGGCAGCTTATAGTGATGGAGATTGGCAGCTTATAGTGATGGAAATTGGCAGCTTATAGTGATGGAGATTGGCAGCTTATAGTGAAGGAGATTCGTTCCTATGACTGTCGAGGGGACAACTGAAAGTTGAGACCGAGAGTGAAGTAAAAGCAGCAAAATATCAGGCACTGCAAACAAAATATCATGCAATAAATTATTATTACAAACAGAAAGAGACAGAAAATGAAAATTATGTAAAAAATTAGACGAGAGAATAAGCCACATAACATCATAATACCTAATGCTGGCAAACTGACAATACATACAGTTACATTACATAGTGTGTGCTCAAATGCACTGTAACATATGCAAGGAAACAGGGGTAAAGTTATGTAATGAACACTGATATGTGCATATAGAAAATTTGGTAGGAACAAGTCATGAAGGAAAGTAACCACGTTATGAAATTACGAAGTGCAAACCGAGAGAACCATCCCTAATTGTAATCCGGACATCGTAATCAGTAATCATGAAAATATGAGCATGTATGTTAAGAGATGTTGCAAATATGGGTGACAGAATTGTGATCAAAAAAAGACGCCAAGAAGGTTCTATAATATGAAGACCCTAACTTAGCAATACAGCGCATGTGGAATGTAAAAACAAAAGCGATTCCACTAATAATAGTGGTAAATGGAACCATCTCAAAATCATTCAGAAAACACATGTAAAACGTACCGGGAAAGCACGAAATAAGAGAACTACATAAACAGCGATATTGGACACTGTACACATACTGCGGGAATTGCGGATGTAAAGTACAAAACATTTAACATTGGGAGTAACATTACATGTACAACGAATTGTAACAGCAGAATAGCCGAAACACTAAATACTTAGAGACATGATTTGTTTCAGGAGTAAAATTGTAAATAGGGTGCATAAAGACGATAAAAACTAATTATACCTGCAGATATTTCTTTATTTATTTTGTAGAATGGAATTACACGAATTTATTTTAAAATATCAGTGAAAAGGATGCAGTCTAACTTCTTAATCCCGGTTACATTCTTCAAAACAATGTTAGCCGTACAATAGAGATTTAATTTTATCTAAATTAGTTTTTAACTATAATAGTGAAAATTTATAATTTTAGTCCCTTTGAAAACAGTAACACTTTTCTGTAAATAATGTTTTGCGGCTCCCGAAGTTTATAAGACTTTCAATGGCTCTTGTGCAATAGAAGGTCCCTTCATAATTCCCTAGATATTGTAGAGAAATGTATATGGTGTCCGTATGAGTTGCATACAATCTGTACTTCTTTGAAGAACTGACATGGAATTTCACGTACATTCTCGAAACCTTCTTGACGGAGAATGAGTACATCAGATGGTTTCTGCATTCCGGTATGACCTAAATGTTTTGCTTGAACCAAGTTTGGGTATTGTTTTAACGAAACAGAATTGTAGACAATTTTTAAACTTGTTCAGTGTGATTATCTGGGGGCGTGATTTTAACGATTGTTTGATATTGATGACAATAAGTAGCGCCAATCGGCATAACAAGCGAACATCAAGGCAAACTAGATGTGAAGAATCAGTAAGAAATCCGGGGAAATTATGCGCAATTCAGGTTAGCTCACGCCTTTCTGCGATTAATTTGTGAATTCACGAACTGGCAATAAAAGGGGCGCGAATAAATCGTAGAAATTTTTCTTAAGAAATTATTCTCGCTAGGGAACAAATATTTTTCCAAACCACATGTGGGTTACAAGCTTACATCTTTGCTTAACCCTTTAAATTAAAGCGAATACTGAACATGGTGCCATGTTACAGCGATAGAACTCTGCATTTTACTCCACACCGTGCTGTGCCTGTTGGCCACAATGTTCCCTACACAGCGTGAGCCCGCTTAAGGGCGTGATATTCTCTTGAAATGCAAAACGTAAGTCCATCTCATTTGCATGTTAAATATGGTCTTATTTTTTTAACATTCGTAATAAAGTTGCATGATTATGGTTTCGATAGACCGAAACATGTAGCACTGTGTTGTATGGCATTAAACTTTTGTCTTTTACGGTATATTCCTTTGTATTTCAATTTTAGTAAACACAACAGGATGAATATGAATAAATGTGGTGTTTTATGATGAGTAGGTACTGATTGTTTATATCAATTATTTTAAATTTATGTTTAATCTCTGACCCTGCGAACCCGAAAATTTGGTGGCAAGAATCAGAAAGCAAATTGCCTTCAGGAGCAAAACAGTCCGTGACCGAATGTGGCAATCTGTGGGGCAAATCCGACAACTAGATAGCTGCAGTACAGATAACGCCATGAGAATGGACCCATTTACTGGATGCAGCAACAAGGAACAGTGGATTACGCCAACTCCACTAAGCACTGAAGGAGAAACGAACCGGCCCACTCATGAGAACTGCCTCTCACATTTCCATATAACCGTAATTATGGATGTTAGTAGTAGGCAAGAAGTTCAAGCGATGGCATTACAACTGTAAGATTGATCATATCTGCCTGTTTCCTTTCTTGTCCCTCCATCGATTCTCTCCTACGACGTTACTTGAGAAATTCAGTCGATTAATGAGAGCTGATGTCCTAATCAGCTGCCAGTACAGACCGAGATACTTTTTACAAAGATCTGGCTCAATATGACAGTCCATGTGGAATCTGTCGTAAAAAAATTGGCACTCGGATTAGCTTGCTCCAGGTACTTCAGTTTTTCATTCCAAAAACCCTCGATAGTCCACTCATCTGTCAGCATCTGCGCGGTAGGACCAAATATCTGTCATGAATCAGAAGTGGAATTGAAGTGCAAATTACAGCAGCAGCTTTGGATTTTTGTGGACTGAAGGTGAAGAATTTACTTCTTATACTTAATGCGGACAACATAAGTCACAATCATGCCACAATCTTCTTTTCATATTGTCGTCTGTTGATATTGATGCTATTCGAAATGCAAGTGTGCACAATTAACAACGCAAAAGTTTTATTAGATATTGAAGTTAACTGAGACACCATCTTAGAACAACCAGGAAAATGTAAATATAAATCAAACTGCAGTAACTAGTTTTACTTTTAGGAAACCCTGAATTTGGGTGCGCTTTTTTAAGTTAGAATTTTATTGAAAATTTTTTTATACAATCATAATCTTTCATTATTTCTGAGAAATTTGTATTTCTCTAGTGAAACTCTTTGTAAGATAGAAAAGCCTCCCACTGTACCAGGTGTTCGTAACCCTACGGAGCACCTATCAAATTTGTTCTTTTATAATAAATAAATATTTATGATTTTTTTAGTTTTGATTAATAGGGGAAAACGTAACTGGAATTTTACACGAAAGCCTATATGCATTTTTGCACAATTCACCAGCTACATGGGATTCTCAATTACCCACGCTAGAACAAATGGAACTCGTAATTGCGTTTAAAGCAAATTGAAACATCCCTGTTTAATTTTGTTCTATTTCACAAAGAGCATTTGCGATTTCATTTCTCTCACTTATTACACACATTCTCCCATTTCTTCTCATTATGCCAACAGTTGAGTGTGATGGACAGTAAATATGTTGCTAGCACACGGAGAAAATTTCAGCTTGTGTTTCTTTTAAACCGGTAAAAAAAATTCAAAGCCCATACATGTTAGAATGTCGAATGAAGTGATTCGCTAATTGAAAAGCGATAATGAACAACAAAAGCAATGGCCAGAACTAAAACACTGTAAGTTCATTGTTGATGTTAGTTCATTTCTGACAATAAAAATCGGCTTGTTGCAGATTGCTTAAATGTTTTCACAGCACTTTTCAGTTACTTATTTCTGGGTTAACAAAAGAGCATAATTTTGTCGGTTAGGATTGAGTCTTCACGTCCTAAGCGGGAAATACATTGTTATTTAAAGCACAACAACTTGGCATTTCATTTTTGTTTTTCGATTAATATTTTCTTCAGCTTATTCGAATGGTTCTTGGGAGGGTTGGAGTTGCTTAGTTACTATGTTTCAAATTCTGCGTCAAGTATCGCAAAATTATTTTTCCATATCTGGTTTAACTTCAGGTGAAAGGCGAAAAAAAGCTTCATTCTTCATTCTTCATTGAATAAACCAGAAAATAGGAAAAATCTTGGGGAAACTCTTCAGCATATTGATGTATATCCACTGACACTACGTGAATTTATTTCCTTTCAGTGGTTAATTTACCCGGAAATTATTTTACTAGCCGTGCGAAGGGTAATATTTAACTTGGAGTACAATTACAATTACCACATATACAGTATTTTAATATCACAGAGCATTACGGGTTCGTGTCATTTTGTACAAACCAAAGTGTTTGTGGATGAGAGCACAAGCACTTTGCATTCAGGATTGAAACATTTCGTAAAAGAATTTGCGACGACTTTTGGTTTTGTGATTGGTATTTGCCAGTTTTTCAAGAGTTTTTACCATGAGTTAATTTTGTATTCTGAACACTAATTTTATAATAATTGTTCTCCTTAATTTTAAATTTCAATAACATATTACACAAAACGGACGCGATGCAATTTCCCGTGAAAGCATACAGTATTCTTTAATCAGTAAAATTTAACAAATTTAAGAAAATCATCTTATGTGTATTGGACCGTGCACTCCAGCACACATCGAAACAAGAACACACGACCAATGTGGTGATACAATAAAAAAAGTCGCAGGCTCCTGATGATGGATGTATTAATGTCCGAAACATGTTGAGCATAGAAGAAGTGGAATAAAACTTAATAACTAGTGACATCAAGTTGGTCTCCTATTCTTCAACTATTAAGAAAATCATGTCTATATCGAACGCATTTTCATCAATATATGTAAGGCATAAAAATAATCTTCACACTGTTATAGCCATACCCGCAATATGTGCATCATTGTTCATTGTCTGATGAATATTTGATGCTTATTGGCACCTCGTCTTTTGGGTCTACTTTCATTTGCTTATGCGCTAATCGTAAGACCAGCAAGACTGTTCCGGTTACAGTCCTAATTCGATACTCACTTGGCTACGTGTTTGGTCATACTTTTAGGCAGAAATCTCAAAACTTAAAAATATAATGCCAGAGTAAAGACAAGCTCATGACAAGAGGACGACCAAACTTTAGACATTACCGTAATTAATCATTCATGCAACAAATCGCCAGGAAATTCTAAAAGTGCCTGGCACAAAATAATGTAATGCCAGTCATTTTACTGATAATATAATTAGGCTCAGTGCATATTTATAAAGAGATATTCTTTCTTCTTCCTACCTAATTTCAGAAAACAATTTAAATAACGTGTAAGTAATTCGACTTTATTAATATTCAGTTACTGTGGTACGAATTTTAACTGTCGACCTGTATTTTGTGAGATTTGCGACGTCAAAAAACTTTCCATTTTGTAATTCCAATGCCGCCTGCAGATACATTGCTTGACTTGTATTTTATTAATTTGTGTTTCAGTTAAGATTCAGAATGTTTTGTAAGTTACTCTGGGCTCTGAAACTGTTTTCGGAGGGGGGGGGGGTTGCTAATTTGAGCTATTATTTTGACTGGTTCTAAAAACAACATTGCTAATTAGAGAATTTACACTGCTCTTTCTTGTATAAAACCACATATTTCATTTAATTAAATATGACATCATTGCTCGCCTGTCACATCACGTAATATATATCTAATAAATGAAACAGTGTCACTAAAAAAATACGATTTAAGACTTTTTAATAATAACATCCAGTTGCTTCCTAATTCAGGGACAGCACTGCTCTGTTATTCATGCAACATTTAATTTTTACTTACATGTTCAGCACTGTCTTACTTTTATCAGCGACAAGTTGAGTCCGTATCTGATTTAAGTAGGAGACAGCGACGTCTCATTTAAGTACGAGACAGCGACGATAGCGCGCGTTGCGGCTGCAACGACAACTACAGCAGTACTCTCTTCCTGGTCGAGACACGGACTGGCTTGAAACACGGGCTCTAGCTCCAGCACTGGAGTCCCAGCTCCCGTCCCTCGCCCCGCAGCATCCATTCTACCCGCTGTATACACACCTCAGCGTCGTGTTCACCTCTTCTATACTCCTTCATCCCTTTCTGTCCAAACTGTCCCATTAGCCCCATTCATCTATGGCTTACCGTCACTCTTCGCAAGTCCCAAAATACAGCTGCCACAATTTCGTCCTCAAAAAGCCTTTCACATTTTCAAGTAATTTATTATCTCCTAAAGTCACGGTCAGCGACCTATAGAATGTATAATCTGGCTCATAATAGCTCTCATTCTGTTCCTCTGTGCTTCCAGTTTAGCCTTGGGATTTTTTTCATCATTCTTGTTGTCTCGTCTTGAAAGATATGTCTTCAAAAAGTGACATAGCAATGCATTAAACTTGCGACGTCGCTAAATTAACCTACTAAATCACGGTTTAATTCTTTAAAAGCTGGTGGTCGATTAGCTCGTGCAAAAATAGACACTTTTGTGATAACCAAGAATTTATTGTTTTTCTGAAAATATTCGTTACGGGGCCCTATTTTCAGCTGCAAAAATCCACGGCCCATTCTCAAATGCAGGCTTTGTAACATCAATTTCGATACGACTCCAGTCTGCACATTGATGTCAGATCGCCAAACTGAAGCTTTGCACAAGTTGTCTACTGTGCAGGCAGCAGGCACTGTCCACCCCAGCAACCCTGACTTCATTACATTATCATATCCGGTGAAGCCCTCAGTTTATTCCGCTTTGCTTTGTGCATTTTCTCCAATCTTCTGTTACTTCCTTCTTCTGTTTTTCAGAGAGTTCCTTCGCGTTTTGTTCTCAACAAACTTAATACATTTCTTCCTTTAGGATGACAGAAGAAAATTCTGTACTCAAAGGAAACGACCGGTAAAGTTGCAGTACTATCTGTTTCACTGTATACAAGACCCTTATTCTTTCTGTAACATTTTACCTTTTATGTCCTAAATGAAGCATAAAGAAGACGGGTTTTAACATAATGGAATTTTGTATTCTTATTTATTCTAACCGCCGATCTCGGTGGCCGTGCGCTCTAAGGCATAGATCTGAAGTTGTTTTATTGCTGGAATCGAGGGTTCGAATCCCGCTGACGAAATGGATGCTCTTCTCGTGGGTGTGTTGTGTGCTGTATTGGTAGCGGTCCGTGAGACGAGCTGATTATTCATTCAGAGGAGTCCTTACGCGCGCGCGTGTGGTTTGTTTGTGTGTGGAGTGTGGTGTGTGTTTGTGTGTGTGTCTGGGTGTGTCTGCGTGTGTGTGTGTGGTGTGTGTGTGTGTGTCTGTGTGTGTGTGTGTGTGAGTGTGTGTGTGTGTGGTGTGTGTCTGTGTGTGTGTTTGTGTGTGTGTGTGTGTGGTGTGTGTC
>Ga0123352_10016997_pt1 | contig 11598 bp, 6 predicted proteins | sample TergutLab28metaG_FD_89700 | JGI IMG/M metagenome (GOLD analysis project Ga0123352, IMG submission 89700) | Labiotermes labralis P1 segment gut microbial communities from Petit-Saut dam, French Guiana - Lab288 P1 | ecosystem: Host-associated > Arthropoda: Insects > Digestive system > Gut ...
CAAGTAGCTCCTCAATTGACCTCACGAGGCTGAGTGGACCCCGTTCCAGACCCACTACTACTCAGAAAATCTGGTAGCGCCGGGGATCGAACCCGGGACCCCTGTATCTGTAGCCAGAAACTCCGACCACTAGACCACAGAGGCGGTCCGAGATGATGCAAACAAGTTTTTAAATTATTTTCGAATGTCAGGTTCACTTTTCGATGAGTTGCATCGTCGACTGAAGGACAGTCTTCAGCGTCGTAATAGTAGAATGAGGAATTGCATTCAACCTGTAGAAATGTTGGCTGTTGCAGTCAGATAAGCAACGTTGTTGTATGTTTTAGAAGAAAAATTTGATACTTAAATAATATAAATTATTTCCGGAATTGAAATTTATTTATTGATATATTTTAAACTATTAGTAATGACGCATTTAGACTTTTTAAACTACACACACACACACACACACGCGCGCGTGAAATCAATGCTACAGTCTGTGTGATTTGAGGTTACGGAGGTTGATGGAGACGGAGTGTGTACTGTAACAGCACGGTCCGTGGAGGAAAATACTGGCCATATTGGTAGGTATCGGAGGTGACAGGTGGGTTGCGTGTTGCCGGTTCTTGGTCCGGCAGTACGCGGCATCATGACGGTGTCAACAGCCAGCGGTTGGACTGCAGTAATGTTTGAGTGATGAGGGTTCATATTACTTGCATACACTGATAATGAATTACGTGTATTTCGTCCAACATGTGAGGAAGTATGAAATGGCTGGTTTACATTGGAAGAGGCTGACTGGAAAAGTTGCTTGGTTTTCGGTGTTTAATAAGTGCTAGTAACGAAGAACTGCCCTCTGAAACTGAAGGGTCTCCTCTTCGTTGAAATTTTGAAGAGATGGAATTATGGCTTTGAAGAATGACAGGTGTAGATTTGGCTGCTTTCCTTCGTCCTTCGTTTTAATAATTCTTATTTCAAATTCATCTGGTTTACGTTTCATTTTCCACGCTGTAATCTTCGTGGTTTTCGGAAAGGAGTTTCTTGGGAGAAATAATTAATATCATCTCTATTTTGTTCGACTGTAGTAGCCTCAGACTTTTCCATATTATCCACCGATAAACTGTCGGCTGTTTGCCTTTCATTGATCAGTTTCGATAGAAATTTAAGTTGATCGCTGAAACTATATTTTCTAGCTTTTCAAGACACCGCACCGGACTTCGTTGCTTCTGTTTGTATCTTACATGACTTTTCATAGCAGTCTCGGATGTTTCCCCACATTTTTACTACTCCTTTACCTAAAACGCAAAATAATATAATTAAAATTAGAAGTTAGGAACTGGAGCACGTTTCAATGTTAGTACAAGTGACCAAGAGTGTTATTAATTACAAGTGGCCTTTTTTCAGATATCTAGCGAGTGGATATAATTTTCATGGCCTACATTTCTCTTATCGGATTGGAATCTCAACAGCAAACAAGATAGTTAGAGAAGTATGTCTTAGTATTTGGTCTATCATGCGTCCAGAATATATTCCCCAACCTACAAAAGAGCAGTGGGAATTGACTTCTTTGGAGTTTTAAAGAGGAGCTAATTTCCTTCATTGCTTAGGGGCCGTCGATGGGAAATGCATTCAAGTAATCAAACCGGAACACAATGGCTCGATGTTCCGTTACTACAAAGATTTTTTTCCGTGGTATTAATGGCCGTGGCAGACACTAACTACCGCTTTGTGTACGTTGACATTGGTAGTTCCGGAAAAGACTGTGTTTCTACCATTTTTAAACGATCTAAGCTATGGGCATCAATTCAGACAAATATGCTGGAATTACCCAGTGAGAGACCTCTTTCAGGAACAGAAGATCCACATGTACCAAACTTCTTTCTAGGAGATGAAGGATTTGCACTAAAAGGAAATATGCTTCGACCTTTTGGTGGATCTAACCTGAGCGTTAAAATAAAGAATGTACAATTATCGCTTGTGCACAGCACGAAGATATGTGGAATGTGCTTTTGGAATTTTGAGAAATAAATAGAGAATTTTCCAGCGACCGCTTCATGTCAGTCCAGACTTTGCAGTGGTCATTGCTAATGGTATAATTTTGAGGACGCTATGACAGTGACTGGTCTTGAATATGCACCTGCTGGACAATCAGTACGTGGGGGTTAACAGCGAACGGTGTAAGGAATAAAGTAGCTGATTATTTTCTAACAGATACTAGCGCTGTTCCATGACAAATGTGAAAAATTTGAACGGTGGAGTAGATAAAATGAAGAAAGATAAGTTTGTATGAATTCCATTTCTCTATGTTCAATAAAATATGGCGATACTCACCAAGAGCTGCAAAGTCTCCTTGAAGACAAATACAAACTTCTCTCCCTGCCTTTTTCGTTTCCTTCCTGCCTTTACAAATATCATCCTTCGTCTTGACCCACAACACCGGCCAGGCTTCCACCAGAGATCTTAACAATTCTATATCCTACTCAAAATCGCCCATCTTCACCGCTGACTGACTGTACTGTTTCAGTACCCTACTAATAACGCAGTGGAAGGTGATCGCTCTGATACAATCGTTTAAAAACCGGAGTGTGTGAACGTGTCTATAAGCAACACCTGCACCACTGTTGACTCAGTTTCCGGCCGGCGACCGGGCATAGTACTGGATACCTCCGGCTGCTGCCCGGCAGCCGGCCAGCCAAACGACGGGTTGTGTGAATAGGCGTATGCTTTCCTGTGTTCCACTGCTGTGTCCGGCGATAATCGGGACCTGCCGGCCGGTAGAAAACCAGAACGTGTGAAACGAGGCCTTAGGAGTTGGGATATCATAGTTGTTATAATTACTAGACTGCGGGCTGGAAGAAAGGTGGACTGTGTTTCGATTCCCGAGAGTAAAAACAGTTTTCTGTCTCTAAAATTTTCAGACCGGCTATGAGGACCACCCTTTCTCTTTATTTATGTGGGTACCGCAAACTCTTTCCCCGGAGCTAAATCGGAAGGAGCTTAGGTCTGCCCGCTAACCTCCATCTTTGTCTGAGGTTAAGAATGAATGGAATTATAACTCCACTTCCCCTTGTGCCTTCATGGCTTGCATGGAGACAACTTTATCCCTGCCTGTAACGTTTCATGAGTTATAAATATTAATCGGAAAATAAACATTTTTGCACTGCTACTGTGTTATTAGTCTGCCGTCTACAAAAATATTACTTCGACAAAATATATTCTTCTTTCCAGGATATGTTAAGATAGAACATTCCAGGACCTTCAAATAAGCGTCTTTTCCCTCCCACAATTTCATACGTCCGCTATGTTGTTATTACTGATTGTTGGAATAGAACGTCCGGCTGTCATACCAAATTTCATAAAAATTCTTGAATAATCAACAGCTGCAGTGTTGATTTCATAGCCTACACTTTATCCTATTCGGGAAAAGAAGTAGGCTAGAAATTTTAAAGAAAATGGAGACAGACAACAGAAGCATGCCAATCCCTCTGCCTATGCAAAAACAATATAAAATTTGAAAACAATTCCTGTAGTAATGCCAGTTCTAGACTTGCAGCCCTGACCGTATGCAATATGACGAAAGCCTTGAATTATAATCTTACTGACCGTATCACGCAAAAGTTACTTCGAAGGAAGCAAATATTGATAAAAGTGAAATGCCATTCCACGCACTCCAGACTTTTGCACTGATTAGCAATATATTCTGGTTATCATCAGAGGTTCGCAACGTTGTAAGGGTCAAGAGAGAACATTCAAAATTTCTCCTGAGACGGGAACCCAGTCGTTCAGGCAGGGCGATTTACTGAACGAGTTGTCTGCAAAGATATTGCTGGTAGTAACAATATCAGCAACGGTGTTAGTGGTGGCATTAGTAGTAGCAGTAGTAGTAGTAATGGTGGTAGTACCAGTAGTGAGGAGGCCAAGGCCCACCCAGGGGTGTAGAGCCGATGATTATGATGATGAGTACCAGCAGTAATGGTGGTCATGGAAGAACTGACTGAGCTTTGCTCCTGAACTGAAACATAAAGCGAATTTCTTTCCCTTATCTCCACGTTCTTCACAGCTGTAGGACTCACCCATATTTCGATGTGTGGATATCGGTGGGTGATTATGTCTTTGATACACTAACAAAATGCGCGTATACAATAAAATAAATGTATTAATTATCACTTTTCTCCCACATGTTTCGGCGCTTACTGCGTCATCTTCAGGGAGAACATTTTATATGCTCAAAACTATTGTATTTATGATTACATAGGTTTGCAACTTTTATAAAATAAGCTTAAAACCATTTTTTTTCAAAGTGGAACTTAAGATGTTAAATTCTTTGTGTAAAACACTTTAAACTTGTTTTTATCAATTTTTGTTTATAGAGGTGGCCGCTGCTATTTTTTGTAGGTGTTGTGGCGATGTATTTACCTTGCAACGTTCCAGTTTTCTAGGGTCCGCTAGGTACAAGGACTTCGCGTTGGTCCCTTCCCCATACAACAGATATGGCCATATATGTATTGTGTATCGTCTTAGGTCAACTGATATATGTGTATGTGCGTGCGTGTTAATCGTACTATGTACCTTACCGTACTGTGACGATGCTTCTGCCTGTAGTTGCGCGTCGTGTTGTGTTGGTTACGAAAAAATGCACAGAATGGAAGCTTAAAGATAGTCGGTGGATGATGTTTCAAAGGAAAATTGTTGCAGCAAGGAAACAATAAGTTGTCCTTTCCAAATAATTGCCACTCTCATTCTAGTGCTGTGTGTTAGTCTGAAAGTACGATAATTAATTGTAATAATAAATAAGACGTGTGTATGTCATTCACATTGCGTATTCTCATAGGCATATTTTCGCAGAGTCTTATATCCTTATCATCGTCATCTTTATCGTCATCATCATCATCATTCATGCTGGCACTCGCAGGTGTCTGGAGTTTTGAAGCTGGCAGGCCATTCACCATCTGTAGTGGCAACATCAGTATATATTGAGCTGTTCTCATGACGGCCGAGGGTAAGAACGTTACTACTTCTGCTTTGTTTTTGTATTTTTTACATTTTCATGTCTGTGTGGTATAAAAGATCCTTTTCTGAGAACTAGAGAAGAATCTGAAATAGTATCTTTCACGTTCATACTCAACGATAAGGCTAAGGCAAAAATGTTTTTTTTTTTCCAAAAGTGTTGCAGTATTTGCAGCAGTGCCTTCTGTAAGCTGGCCACTTGACTTAATCAGTTCACATTTTTCAGAACGTACTGAGTTGCAATTGGCGGGCAAACTCTCTTCCTTCTGTCTTCTTGGAATCACCTGTCTGTCTCTCGGACTTAACGTATCTTCGTATCACCAATACTGACAACAGTTTAAGGTCTTCCTCCACATTAATGTACATACATGTTATATCTTTGTAATAAAAGCTCATTTCTTTACAGGTAAAGCACGCCCTGTCTCATCATTTGTTTTTGGATTTGTGTATCTTAGGAATTCCTGCATCTGCAGTTCTGCATTCCGGCCATCAGGTGGGCTTGGTTACGTTTCGAGACAAGTCATTTGTATATGTTTGTGTGGCTTGTTTACCGAGATTTCCATACGTGACAGCAAAAATAATACAGGGTCATGACTTAGCACCCAAGACTTTCTATCTACACCATACACAGTGGTGTGGTACTTGTAAAGAGTTCTGTCGCAGTCCGTTATCATAAACTCTTAAAATAGGCGAAAACAGCCCTTCCTGTACTACACAGTGTTCCCTGGAAATCCGAGGAAGACGTCTGAAACACATCTTAATTTCACATAAATTTTCAGCATGTGGTATTACATCCTGAAGTTGTACAAGAACAAAAGAGTTCCCCACAAAATGTTTGAGAGGAACTGGGCTAAACTCTATACCCTTTAGTAAATTAGAATCTCTAGTCTAATCTTTCACTAGTACTAAGACTTATTTTGTAGGCTGCATAAAATTGTGTGAAGCGAAATGTGATTATCTGCATTTAAACGACATAATGCGATGTTTAGGATTTTAAAGAACTTACATTGTTTATGTAGCTGATCTATAATTTAGCACGCCTCTGTGTGCAGTATATCGTTTGATCTCACATATTTCATTGCAGTTGGGTGAGTGACAGGAATATGTCTAGGAAGAAAGAAAGATCTCAAAAAAAGGAAACAAGGAAGAACAGGAACACAAAATGAGAAGCAGGAAAAAATGGACACTAAAAAGAATGACGTAAGTGAAAAGTAAATAATGTAGGCATAGCTTAAAAATTCTGACGCTTTCGCCCTGTTTTTTGCCTGTTAATTACAATTCGTGAATGCTGCCTACCTGGCAGAACACCTGATACACGTGTTTGGGATGATGCTTTCCATTTCTGACAAAATGCAGTATTGTGTATTCTAACAAACGATTTACAGTCGATCGGACTAGGACTAGGAGGAAATCTGAAGTGTTTATAAAAACAATGAAGAATGAATAGTCACGTTCGAATTGTAATAGCAAAACTGGTTTCAATGCAGTATGAAGGTAATAAATGATTAATTTTAATCTTTCTTTGCTTGGCCTGATGGGTATCAATATGTAAGCCGAAGGGGCACGCAGAAATGCATGTTCTTCGTGTAAAGTGCCAATTGTGTTTCCCCCCACCCATTGCAACCGAAATTGAAGTGGACCAACAATTTCTTACGGAAATTCTAAAGAAAATTTTAAAAATTCTTTCAGGGGTTGTCTGGTTTTTATATGCGAAGAGACGGACGGACAGATCGATTTTAATAGGAGCGCCGCGGGATTGCAAAGACACTTAAACTGGTAGGGTGGGAAAATAAAGAAAAGTTGAAAGGTGTAATGGAAGAAAAAAGAAAGGAAAGGGGTTGAAGATAGAAACGCGGTAACAGAGAAGAAAGTAAGAGGTATGAAGAAGAATAACGAGAGGGGGAATAACAGCAAGACAGCTTAAAATACTCCATTGCAAAATTGTAGTTTTGATTTAGATAGTTGCGAAATGTGGGAGTTCTAAAATTTTGCACACATGCAGTTAAACCATTTTTGTGCAGCACCGAAATAATACAAATTTGGGGGTAGTAATTCACTTGAAGAAACACAGTCTTTGGATTCTGTCCGTGGAACATTACATTTCAAACAGCGCACTGAAGATGGAATAAGATGTTTGGTGGTTACCATCAAAATCATGGTGTGGAATATGGAAAGTGAGAAATTCGGGTGAACTGTGGCCAGCTTCTAGGTACACGATCATAATACATTCTACTAACATGGCTAGGTAATGTAAATTTGTACAGAATATACGGCTGTTTACATTATGCTACAGTCGCACAGCTACCGAAGTCGTGCTTCGAAAATTAGGTGTGTTAATATTGTCCAGGGTGAGTGAAAGAAATCAGGAGTCTCAGCTACCATGTGTGCGGTGTATTGTGGGAGACAGGGTGTGCATTGTGTCGTGCCTCACGGCGTGTCTACACAATTATCATTTCTTCTCCGTAAATCTTGAATCGAAACCGTAACAAGCCTACTGTGCAGAAAGTCAAGGTGTCTGGACAGTTTAGAACCACTGTATACATTGCTTTACGCCTTACTATACTTTCCTCCAACCCTTGCAGTTGCAAAAGCCTGTTGGTTTATTCAACGTTATTCCAACGAACAAATTAAGGACGCGAGATAGGCTGGACATGTAGTAAACATTGGTGGATGAGGAAAAAAGTGCAAAAGTTCATAACCTAAACTGAGTAGTCCCTCTGGGGACCTACCGGTACCGAAGAGAATTATACTTCAACGATCATAAGCATGTCAGATACTAGGATGTGGATTGGAACCAACTGAATGTGGACAGGTGCGCGAAGACAACCACAATAAAAGTTTTAACTCCATTAGAACCTTAAATAATGAAAGAAGCTTTGTAACTGTGTTACTGAGGTATAGAGTGTGCACTAACAGACACGTTTGGTAGAAGGGCTTAAGAGTGCCATGCTTTGAAGTGAGGCGTGTGTAATTGATGTGAGTAAGATAATTAATTGTAAATCTGTAGGTGCTTTAGTTTCAAAACTGAAGTTTGATGCTTGTATGTCTGGCTTACATTTTGAAACAAAACACGGCAATCGTCAACCAATGAGTATTTAACCTGAATACTACACATCTTATAAAAAAAACTGCTTACAGTAAGAACCTGCAATTTAACTCCGTTCAAGAATATGTAAGACCTAAGCCTTCTCCATTACACTTCATTGTCAGCTATTATCACGACCGCAGCGGTTCAAAAGCAACAGACCGATCAGCGAAGAATTCCCTTATCTACTCTCTACAAAGTCTACAATATATCCGACGCGTATTTACGCCCTAATTACCCTTCAATATAAAATGGTTAATTGTAAAATGAAATCTCATGTAAATTAAAACAACTTGTGGTGTGTTAAATCTGTTAGTGTATTTTAATATATTTATTACATTACGATGGACCATTTCGACCGATACATGGTGTAGGCAGATTTCCCATATATGTAATATATATCCTTAATGGTGATAGACGGTGTCTTTTCCTCTTTATTGTTATTATTATTATCATCATAATCATCATAATCATCATTGTCATAATCATCGTCACAACGGTATGAATCAAGTAAAGATCGTGGTAATGATACGTGTGATGTATTCTTCGCTGCTCATTTCCTACAATAAACTAAAGAAGGATTTTATCTCTCAGTACAAATGTATGAACGAAAATTGCCTCTTCGCTTGCTTGCTCAAATTGAAATTCAACACAATGCCAGTGTATGTACAGTATATGTAACTTTTAACGTATATGGCGGGATCGATTTCCATTACACGCAGCACTAAAAAATCAACATAATTAGTGTCAAAGAATTTAATAAGAATAAAGACTGTATTTCGCGTGACAGGATGAATGGGCTTGTGTTCGGAATTATTACTCATGTTACAGTATTCTGCAATTTCGGAATTCCACCCGTATCGTTACTTGTAAGTATCTCGAAAACTGTAAAGCGTTAGGTAAAAATGTTTCGGATGTGACGACTTTCGTTTCATTCCCCTCTAAGTTTTTTGTTCTAAACAGTTTAAGTCCGAAAAATCCTTAACAATATACACTGGAGACACCGCATAAGGCCATATAGGTCTCCGTACAACAACAGCTACTACTACTACTACTACTACTACTAATAAGAATACTAATAATAATGAATATTGGTGTAGTAGCAGCAGTCAAAATCTTAAAAAAAAGCCGCCCCTTCTGTCTTAGAAGTTCACGCGTCCGACATGTTGTTATTAGTGAGTATAGGAACTTAGAGAATACATCGCTGGGGTGGCCTCGAACGGCAAAACGTTCGTACTAAATTTAATGGGAATCGATTTAAAGGTGAACAGTTGAAATGTATATTGATCTCATAAGCTCGATCTTATGTTCTTCAGGGAAGGAAGTAGGCTATAAATATTTAAAAAAAACGGGAAGAGAAGAAGCAGAAGCAAGACAATATCCCGTAAAAGTGGAAAAAAAATTCCAGAAATAATGTGAGCTTTAGTGTTGCATTGTAACAATAATAATGTATTGGTGTCAAGAGGGGATTTGTGGAATTTCAACCGAAACTGGAGAGGTCTGTAGTGATTATGTAAAATTTTTCTGTATAATTTTTCATAAATGTCCGTTAAGTTTCTTTCGCTTTCTTACACACATATAGACGAAGGAATGGATGGAGAGATAGCTTTTGATCAGGTCACGGCAGGCTTAAAAACGAACATAAAATAGAGGGTATAAGTATGATAATTCAGTATTCCATCACAGTGAATTTCATAGGACTGAAGTTATCTTGGTGTGTAGTCGAACAAAAATGCAAATCAGAAAACTGTCAGAGAAACTACTGCCAACAGGCTATGTAAACCAACATGACTGTCAAGCATATCTGATGTCAGTGAGAAGCAATCTGAATTGTTAAACGTAATAAAGTGTGTCCTTGTAATCCCGTTTCGTGTTTAGAATATAATTTTGAAGTGACATACTTAAATAACTTTCGATTTACCCGTGATTGGATTCAGGTTCATGCTGTCCTGATTGAAGATCTTCAGTCTATGGCGGCTAATTTTAGGAGAATATTTACATCAAGTCCCTGTCCTTCCTAAATCACACTGGCACTTTCTTAACACCCTACAAATCTGTGCCAGTTAACGAACTGTACGGCGGCGGTTCTGTAGCATCAGGCGCGGGGGTTGTTCTTCGCTGTGTCTCCCAGACCGGCTCTGAGTCCACCATTTTCCTTCTCTGTGAAAACGGGTTATCTTTTCTTAAGGACATAAACAAAATTGGTAGCTGTAGACAAATTTAAAGAACTGTCTCAGCAAATGTGTGTATTAATTGAGAGAAACCACGAAAACATTCAGAGTAGCCAAGATCAGGTCTTAGGACCTCCTGAATACGAAGGAATGCCAATTTCATTGAATTACCATTAATAGTGGAAATTATGGTTAATAACATACATAGATATATACTTAAGTACGTAGTGACGTACGTGCACACATACATATGTATATACATACAAACACACATATATGTATATATATATATGTGTGTGTGTGTGTGTGTGTGTGTGTGTGTGTGTGCGCGCGCGCTTTTGAATATATGAGTACAGACGCACATACGCGTATGTGCACACATCCTAAGTCTGTACATATACATAAATACATACATACAGACACAGATACATAAATATGTACATACATACATATATACATACGTACATACATATATGCGCACACATACGTGCGTACATGCTGTCGTTCATTTGCTCATTTGTAAGTAGTAGCCCTATGTACATACATATTCGCATTACAATCGTCAAATTGTGATTCATTATCACAAAGTATGCCTGAAAGAGTGCAAAGGTCATTTCAGAACTTGGTTATTAACCTTTGAAAGTGTCCCTGTCACATTTCAAATAAGCAGTAACAGAAAGCACGTTATGTTTTGGCCATATATGTACATTCATAACTCACGACTCAACAAATTGCATCATAGTTCATTCTTGCACTGGCTGCTGTTTCATTCATACAAAAATACGCGGCACGTCAGGTCATTAAGCGTCAATTCACGCGGAGTTGAAGCCTTAAGCAATCGGGCCACACGACACGTGATGAAATATTACGAGAATCCGTAAGTGCATTGTAACTTTAAAAGCCAATTTATCGACGATGTAACAGTGACTTCAACCTGTGTTGCTAAGCCTCTAATTAATTTCTAAGCAACGCTGTATTCAGAGCTTATGATTCATTAGCAGACTGCGGGGCATCTATGTGTACTGTTCTGTGGTAGAAATAGTTGCACTGAGGAATGACTACTTCTAAGATGAAAGGCGCGTTAGATTTGTCAACCGTATGACGCAGTCTGCTTGTTGCCAGGCGTGCATGTCTCACACTTTCGGGGTTAGTATCCACAGAGCAGTTTGTGGACATCAACTGACAAGTGTAATAATATATTTTTTTAAAACTCATGGTTCCGTGCATCGTAATTTAATGTTAATAAAAATCCAACCAGATGCAACAATATGCAGATATTTATTTACTGCAAAGTCACTCTACATGTTTCGGGTGTCACAGCACCCATCATCAGGAGTACTAAAAACTGTAACCGCA
>Ga0123352_10016999_pt1 | contig 11598 bp, 12 predicted proteins | sample TergutLab28metaG_FD_89700 | JGI IMG/M metagenome (GOLD analysis project Ga0123352, IMG submission 89700) | Labiotermes labralis P1 segment gut microbial communities from Petit-Saut dam, French Guiana - Lab288 P1 | ecosystem: Host-associated > Arthropoda: Insects > Digestive system > Gut ...
GAAGGTATACATTAAGAATGTATAACAGTATCAACAGAAGGTATACATTAAGAATGTATAACAGTATCAACAGAAGGTATACATTAAGAATGTATAACAGTATCAACAGAAGGTATACATTAACAATGTATAACAGTATCAACAGAAGAAGATTAAAAGCAAAATAACACAAGGAAAATGTATCACACAATAAACCAACTTAAGTGGGATATCAGCATAAATTTAACATGATTAGGAACAAAAAAGGAGAATTGGCAGTGAATACTAAACAGAAAGCAGAAATATGGAAATAATATTTTGATAAATTACCAATCATGAAAGAACCAAAGGAATTAATTAAAATAGGAAATAGAGAAATTAATGAAGTTGAAATAGAACTTACTATAGAAGATGTAAAAAAGACAAAGAGAAATTTAAAAAATAACAAGTTGGCTGGAACTGATGGAATACACCCGGAATTAATAAAATACAGAGGAAATAAATATTGAGTAGAATTTATGGACTAGTAAGACAAATTTGGAAGGAGGAAAGAATACCTGAAGAATGGAAAGAAACAATAATAGTTCCTATACACAGAAAAGGAGGTAGAGATAGGTGTGAGAATTACAGGGGAATAGCAATAGGAAATGCAGCTTACAAAATTTTGGCAAATATAATTTTGGAAAAAATTAAACCATATTTTGAAAAAATTAACTAGGGCTATCAAAATGGATTCAGAGATGGAAAATCTGTAATTGACAACCTATTTGTACTGAAAATAATAAATGAGAAAATTTGGGGATATAAGCAGAGTGTACAAAATTTTTTTATTGATTTTGCAAAGTAATATGACTGTACATAGAGGCACAATATGGGAATGTATGGAAGAATTTAAAATTCCAAAAAATTAATAAATATGTGTAAAACATGTACAGGACAAGAAGTGCTGTTAGAATAGATGGAACACTGTCATCCTTTTTTGAAAATAAAACAATTGAAACAGGTTGACTCTCTATCAACAATACTACTCAACTTAGCATTACAAAAAGTGATACAAAGTATAAAAATGGTTTGTAGTGGTATAAAAATTGGTAAAGAACAATTGAATGTATTAGCATATGCAAATGACATTGTATTAATTGGAAAAAATGAAATAGAAATAAGAAAACTTTTTATAGAAATAGAAAACATTGCCAGAAAGTTAGGACTACACTTAACCAAAGAAAAACAAAATATATGATAGTGGAATGGAAAAACAGCTCAAAACAAAATAAAACAGGACAATTAACAATAAAAAAATTATACATTTGAAATAAAGAGTTGAAAATTTTAAATACCTAGGTGTTATACTCAATGAAGATAATCACCAAATAGATTTACAAGACGTACTTCATGATACACAAATTCTTTAGATATAAAAATATATCTAAAAAACTAAAATGAAGACTACAAAGAACACAGTAATAGACAAAACTTTAACATATGCACCAGAAATCTGGATACTAACAAAGAGAGATAGAAAGCAAATAAACATTTTTGAAAGGAAAGTGTATAGAAGAATTTTAGGCCCAGTATATGACAATGAAAAATAAAACTGGAGGATATTAACCAATAAAGAAATTTATACAATGGTTAAAAAAGCACGCTTTAACAGACGCAGTAAGGTTAAATAGATTACATTGGTTTGGGCATGTACAGAGAATGGAAGGAAATAGAATTCCCCAAAAAATATTATGTATCAGTTTGGAAACAATGAGGCTGAGAGGTAGACCAAAAAAGAGATGGCAAGATGAAGTGAGGGAGGATGGAAGACAAGTTGGTGGAAAAGGGTGGAAGGAAAGGGTATATAACAGAGAGGAATGGAAGAAGCTCCTGAGAACAGCAAGGAATCGTCACATTCTGCACACATGCCAGTGGAAGGAATGAATGAATGAATCTCTACCACTACTCATGATACACACTTCTCTTTTGAGACTGTCATCATCCACCCCTATTGTACATGTAACTATAGGTGCCTATGGTTTAATCATTTAATACTTTGTGCCCTTTGATTCTGATGTGTCTCTAAAATGAAGTGTCACAGGACATGTGTTATAAAAGATATTTTAATTACTTATTAGCATGGAAAACTATGGAGAGTTTATGTGCAATATTGCTGTGACTTCTGATGCATGAAATGAATCTATATCTATGAGTTGTGATGCATAAGGTGCATGTATATCTTTGACTTTTGATCTGTGAGGTGCGTCTTTCTATGAACTGCGTTATATGAGAAGCATATGTACCTGTGACTTCTGACTTGAGTTGTGTTTATATTTGTGGATGCATCTAATTGTGCTTGGCTTTTGGTCTCTGCCCAGCTGTAACATCAATTTCCTGTTAGCTTTCTGCAGCAGCTAGAGACGCTGACCAACGGTGTTGTTTTAAACTGTACAATTTGCTGTTGTAATGGGAGAGGCATTGGTTATGTTTGTTGCTTACCCTGTTTTTTCGTAGCTTAACATAAATTGTGTAGGTATTTTGTTTCAGTTATCAGTTGTAGCTGTAATCTTGTCTTTTTTGCCCTCAGCTGGAGGTGTTGGGAAAAGTGCCTTGACAATTCAGCTGATACAGAATCAGTAAGTGTAATCAGTATTTTGATGAGGATTAACCTGCTTAGAGTGTGACGGTACTTGAAGTTTTGTAGTTGTGCTCTCTATATAAAACTGTTAACTGTGATTTTTTTTTTATGTTTTGCTGACCGTGCATCTCAGTATATTTATCTCAGTAATTAACCAACTTTATGCACAAAATTTTTGTTTTACAGTAAGTTTATTTCATGCCTCTACATATTTTGAGCACATGTGCTCATCATCAGGAGGTCAAAATTGCATTACACAGCCTCTGGTATCATCACACCTATAGGTGGCTGTCTTGTGCACAGGTTGAGAGAGGACTCAACTCTCTCAACCTGTGCACAAGATGTCCACCTATAGCTGTGATGATACCAGAGGCTGTGTAATGCAATTTTGACCTCCTGATGATGAGCACATGTGCTCGAAACATGTAGAGGCATGAAATAAACTTATTGTACAACAAAAATTTTGTGCATCAAGTTGGTTAATTAGTGAGATAAAAAATGTTAACTGTGAGTTTCCTGTTTCCTACCGACAACCTAACAGACAGTACTCTGGATAAGAATTACTGTAGCCACATCTGTTGCAGTGATGTGCAAGCATGGTAATGTATTGTTTGATGTGCTTGAATTCCTCATTCATAATCCATCATTTAATTACACCAGTAAAGATTAATTTCTTAATTTGTTATTTTCTTCATTGAAGTTTTAGCAACCGTATATTGTAATTTTGCTGTGGAAGGCAATCCTATCACAGGTGAAGTATAGTACTGTTGCTGCTCTTTAATAAATTCCTTATGTTTTTAGTCTTTATTAATATATCACATAAATCAGTATGTGATGTATATGGGGAATGTGTAGGAAAAACAATAAATACAAGAAAGATAAATTCATTGCCAGTTCTTATTAGCCAGTATGTTTAAACATTATTAAGAGACGTAGCAGTAGGAAATTTTGGAATTAATAAGATAACTCATTGTGTATGTAACTTATGCAGAGTGGCACTGTGTTCTGACCAGCAGTTCGTCATTAGGTTTTCACAGTTTACTTTTGCTGTCTTTGTTATTCATTTGTCTTTAAAACATTATCCAGAGTTTGTAGATGATACAGGTTTTGGAAGAATGTGTGTTTGTGTTTGTGTGTGTGAGAGAGAGAGAGAGAGAAATTGGTAGAACCCAAATAGTTCATGGCTTTCATATATTTAATTTCTATCATTTCCATACTGGCCATGTGAATGTATTTCAATTCTCGTTACTATCATGAATGTTGTGGCAATGTTTGGGCATTTGTAAGTCATAGAGAACTTGTAAGAAATAAGTTACGAAGTGTGTGTGAACTTACTAATGATGATTGTATTGTTTGCAGTTTTGTTGATGAATACGACCCAACAATAGGTAAGCACAGTTCTTAGAGTGCTGATGTCATTAATGTATGTAAGGATCAACATCATTTCATGACTTTTTTCTTATTTATAGAGGACACATATCGTAAACAAGTTGTCATTGATGGAGAAACTTGTTTGTTGGATATACTGGACACTGCAGGACAAGAAGAATACAGGTTGGCATACTTGAGTTTTATGGGAGTAGGTAACCCATTCAGTGTAGTGGCTAAGGTCCAGGTTGTATACCCAGAGGCTTGGGTGCCAATTCCAGGAGGGACTTGAGATTTCTGTCTGACACTGCAGCAAGACAGGTGTTGGGACCCACCCAGTCTGCTGTCTGGTTGCTGTGATGGCCCATTTCCCATGGAAAAAACAGCCATGGCATGACACTGATGACTCACCTCCATCTAGTAATAAGGGCAAAGAAGAACTTGAACTAAGAAACCCTGCTGATAGTGGGGCTCAAATGACAGTCCTTACATTGTCTGCTTTGTTGTTTTGAAGATGTTCAAGTACTGTTTTTACATTATGATTTGAGTTGCTTAAAGGGAGCCAGGATCGTGTAGTCAATATTGTGACTAGTTGCAGGTTGGATGGTCGAGGGTTCAAATCCAGTCAGGGGCAAGAGATTTACTGTTCTACCAAACCATCCATATTGGTTCTGGGGCCCACAGAGATTAATGTTCTATGGGTAGCAGGGTTTTTTCACCTGGTAAAAAGCAGCCAGGGCTTGAATTTTACCACTCACCCCCATGAATGGCAAGGTTAAGAATAAATGGAGCTTTACCTTTGTGCCCACTGTATGCCTTGATAGCATGGAGAGGGACAACTTTACCTGTATTTTGAATTGGCTACAAGAGTATATTTGTTAATCAGAAAAGGGTGGCTGCATAACACATAGTAGAAATATTCAGATAAACTGACTCAGCTGCTGTAGTTGTGAATGTATTCACGTACAAAATTGTGGAACTGATTTTACCTAAACAGTATAAGTCTCTGGCATAGCTCTGGTGGATGGGTGCTAACTTATTGCTGCAGGGGTACAGGTTCAATTCCAGGGTGATACACATGGGATTTGTGAAGGACAGGATATTGCTGAGATGAGGTTTTCTTTGAACACTTTATTTTCTCCCTTCCAGTATGCCATGATCTGTAATGATGGAAGGCGCAGTAGGTCTGTTTGAAGCCACAGTACCAAGAAACTCAAGTCTTACCACACTACTACAGTAAAAAGAGCATATCAACATGGATACCTCAGTAAATGAAGTGGCTGGAATTTGATTCTTAGTGGGGCAGAGACTTTTCTCTGTAGTGCTATAGTGTCCACTCTTTCTTAGGGGAACCACCACTGTGCATTGTAATACCACACTCAGGGAACAACCACTCTGCTTTGCAGTACCACATTGTTCACACTGGCTCAGGGAACCACCATTGTGCTTTGTGATACCACATTTTCCAAACTGGCTCAGGGAACCACCACATTGCTCTCAGATACCAGTGTATCCATCCTGGCTGTGAGAACTGCCACTCTGTTTTGTTATACCACGTTTTTAACACCGACTTAGTGAACTGCCTGTCTGCTATATAACACCACATTAATCATATTGGCCCAGGGAAGCACAACTGTAATCTGTAGTACCACATTTTTCACACTTGTCCTGGGAACAACCAGTCACATTTGTTATGCCAAATAGTTCACTCTGGCGCATGGAGCCACCATTGTGCGTTGTAATACCACATTGTCTACACTGGCCTATGGAGTGACAACTCTGATTCATAAACCCAAATTGTTCCCACTGCCTCAGAGACACTGATACCACTGTATTCACAGTGGCTGTGGAAACCACTACTGTGCTTCTTAATACCACATTTACCACACTGGCTCAGGGAATCATCATTGGGCTTTGTAATGCCACAGTATCAACCCTGGGTCAAGGAAACACCACTTTGCTCTCTAACACCTCATTGTTCACTTTGGCTCTGGGAACCACCACTCTGATTGTGATACCACATTGTTCATAATGGCTCTGGGAATCACCACTCTGCTTTGTCTTATCACATTGTTCACACTGGCTCAGGGAATGACCACTGGGCAGTGCAATACCACAGTGTTCACACAGGCTCAGGGAACCAACAATCTGCTTTGCTGTACCACATATTCAGCACTGGCTCAGTGAACAACCACTGTACCTTGCAGTACTAAACTGCCCAAAATGGCTCAGGGAACCTCCACCCAGCTCTGCAATACCACATTGCCCTGGCTCAGGTTGCCACCAGTGTGCTTTGTGATACCACAGTGTCCACATTGACTACTCCACTTTGTAATACAGTAGTGTCCACGCTCACTCAAGTATCCACGTCTGTGCTCTTTTATACTGCACTGTCTCAGGGAACCACTACTTTGCTTTTTAATACAACACTGGTTCAGGGAACCACCAGTGTGCTTTGTAATATCACTGTGACCACCCTGGCTTATGGAACCATTACTCTGCTTTGTCATACAATAGTATCCACACTGGCTGAAGGAACCACCACTCTGCTCTGTAATACCATAGTGTCCACACTGTCTCAGGGAACAACCATGCTACTTTGAAATACCACTTTGATGCTGGCTGAGGGAATCACTGCCCTGCTTTGTTATAGCAGTGTCCACACTGACTTGGGAACCATCACTGTCCTTTGTAGTACCACACTGTGTCAGACAAGAACCACTCTCTTTGAAATAGTACATTGTTCACAATGGCTTGGGGAACCCCCACTTTGCTTTTTTAATAGCACATTGTTCACATGGGCTGTGTGACCCACAACACTGCTTTGTAATACCACACTCTCCAAAGTGGCTTTAGAATTACCAGTGTGCTTTGTAATACCATTTTGTGGATGCTGGCTCAGTGGTCCACTGCTCTTCTTGGTAGTACTGCAGTGTTCCCACTTTCTCTGGGAATAACCAGTCTGCTGTGTAATGTCACATTGTTGACACTGGCTTGGAATCAACACTGTGCTTTGTAATACTGCAGTGTCACACTGACTCAGGGAATGACCACTCTACTTTCTAATGCCACATTTTCCACACTGGCTGTGGGAACCATCACGGTGTTGTCTGATACCACTGTATCCACCTTGGCTCTGGGAACTGTCACTCTGCTTTGTAATACCACATTGTTTACACCAGCTCAGTGAATGCTGTGTAATACCACATTGTTTGAGGGAACAACCACTGTACTTTATAATACCACTTTTTTCCACACTTGCTGCAGCAGCCACTACTCAGGCTTGTTATACCACATTGTTCACACTTGCTAAAGGAACCACCACCTTGCTTTGTAGTACCACATTGTTCACACTGGCTGAGGGAACTGCGAGTCTGCTTTATAATACCACATTGTTCACACTTGCTCTGGGAACAACTTCTGAGGTGTGTAATGACAAATTGTTCATACTTACTGGGCATCTCCACTATGCCTCATAGTACCACATTGTCCATGCTGGCTGAGGGAACCAGTACTGATTTGGAATACTGCATTGTCCACACTGGCTCTGGGAACCATCACTGTGCTCTCTGATACCACTATATTCACACACTCTGGTAATTACCCCTCTGGTATCTAGTGTTAGAGTGTCATCATTGACTTTGTGATCCACCACCTTGCTAACTAATACCAATGGCCGTACTGGCTTTACCACCATCTTACACCACTGTTCACACTGTGTCTGGGAATCATTAACCTGCTGTTACCACTGTGTCCAGAATGGCTCTGAGGACCGCGCTGTTCTGTCTCAGATAAAATTGAATCTGTCCTAGGGGTTAAAATGGCCAAAGCATGAAGCTGTTCTCTGAACTAGTGTCAAAGTGAAGATTGTTTGGGGCTATTATCTCACACTAATAAGTAAGAACCTGGAATATTTAGAAAAATTAGAAGTAGTAAGTAATTTTTTTTTTGCAGAATCACATTTTAGTCAAAGAGTTATGGGGCATGCTACTTGCTGGATTAATTCATGGGACACAAAGAATTTTTGTCATGAAAGTATGTGAACTTAATAATAAACGTGTGTAAGGAAATGAACACCGACTAGACTTTATCACATCCCTTGCTGTTATAATGGCAGTGAAGCCACAGAAAGAACTCCTGTGGGTGGTGGGGATGATAGTGCTCAAGACTTCATAATTTCTAATTATTGTTGTATTCCCATTCAACTGCTCAGGCCAAGGCAGTGAGTCTGAAGCATCAATGATTAGTGAAGGTTATCATGTGGTTGCCCCTGCCAACATTCTAGTGATCAGGGTGGCTACATAGCAGGAGGGAGAAGCTTTAGGTATGTGAAGGGGGGTGATCAGTGGTACTTCTTTCTGTGGCATCTGTATATTAGTGAACGTGATAACATAATCACAGAAATTATTTGTCAAAATTGAAATTTCTCTGAAAGCAATGTCATTGTATTAGTTGATTAAAGTGTTACATTTTGTGTTTTAAACCTTTGGTTGAGAACTCATATCTTCACAAGAAAGTCACTGCTCCATGTAGTTACTTAATCCTGGAGGTGATGTCTACAACTTCTGAGATCTTTATGTGTCTATCTGTATGTATGTATGTATGTATATTCAATTTGCAGTGCCATGCGGGATCAGTACATGAGGACAGGAGAAGGATTCCTACTGGTGTTTGCTGTAGACAATACCAAATCTTTTGAAGATATCAGTATGTATCGTGAACAGATTAAAAGGGTTAAAGATGCTGAAGATGTTCCCATGGTTTGTAAGTACTAAGAGTTGCTTGGAATGTTGAAATACTGTATGTTATTATCAGTATGATACTACATGTAAATTTCCAAAGTTCAGACCCTCCCCATAGAATTTATTGTATGGTTAATCAATTATATTTTACTTTAAGTCAAGGGTCCAACTCTGCTACTACCAAAGACCACTGTTTGACACTGTTCTGAGTTGGATCCATTCTCTCCCTGTCCTCATAACCTGTTTCCCTAAGATCCATCTTACTCATTAACAATCTACAACCATAACCCAAAGTTTGAACACCAGGAATATGAAACCCACACATTTCTGTGGCAGCTTCATCAATTTCCCTAGGAACCACTTTTGTAATTAATGTCCTGGTAGCGGAACCAAAGTTTCAACATCGCTTGTACCAAGTATACTGTTCTAACCCAGTTCCATCTTCCTGTTTCCCCATGATCCATCGTAGTAATTATAATTAACCAACTCGCAGGCGGCAAGACCCATGTTCCAGCACCACAAATACCAAACAAGCACAGTCCTGAGCTGGCTTGATTATAGCTGCATAATTAACTCTTTGACAACAGGACCCGAAGTTTTATTATCACTGATGCCAAGCACACAGTCCTCATCCAGTTTCATTTTCCAGTTTTCCCAAGATCCATCTTATCAACTCTGATAGAAAGACCGAGAATTTCAGCACCACTAATGCCAAAGCCACACATTTCTGAGGCAACTCCATCCTCCTATTTCCATTTGATCTGTTTTGCTAATTAACTAACTCTCTGCTAGCAAAACCTAGAGTTTCAACACTACTAATACTAAACCCACACAGTCCTGACACAGTTTCATCCTCTTATTTCCATGAGATCCATTTTGCTAATTAACTACCTCTTGTAGCAGAACTCAAAATTTTGGTACCACAAGTACCAAACCTGCATGGTCCTAAGTGAGCTCCATTCTCCTCTTTCCATAAGATTTAACTGATCCTTTCGTTGCAAAACCCCAAGGTCCAACACCATTAACCCATTCAACATGAATAACAAACTACACTTTTACCTATTTTAATGAACTTAAAATCAGTTGATGTCTGATCACCTTGCGCAGTCATGTATATGACTGCATGCAATTCTCTCACTCCTTCATAGATGTCCCATGTCTTAACTTGTTTCCAAAGAAGCATGTTTGTATGCTAACTCATTAATTTTGTATCATTACATGTAATCTATATCTGCCTACAAATAACATTTTTCCAATGTTACATTGATTACTGGTTCTCAGTCGCTTTTCGCCATATTTGCCAGTTTACTGCATCTTCAGGTGTTACATTCTTCTGCTTTGTGATTGTTTTCACTTCCTTGTCCCACTTCATTTCTGGTCTTCATCTCCTTTTTCGTCCAGTGCTGAGGTCAGTATTTGCTTAGGCCATCTATTATCTCCCAGCATAACATATGTCCATACCATTTTAACATGTTATTTTCCATCCTTTTCAGAATTGTTTGTCTTACTTTCATTTTTGCTCTTGATTACTTCTTTTCCTACCTTGACTACGAAAACCATAGACGTAGACGGTGGTCCTTCAATGTACAGGCACATCATTAAGAAACAAATTTATTTGGTGTGAACAAGTGAAAATATTTTTTACCATTTATCCATTTAGCCATTATAATGTGGTTTCCCAGGAACTTACCTGTAAATATGGGTTATTACTCTCTGGCTATTTATACTAATGTTTTGGCTTTTAGTTATCTTGCCATGCTTGAAAACTGCTGTGGCACATTTGTCTAGGGCAGACTGCATTCAAATGTCATTGGTAAATGTTTTGACAGTGGTCAACTCCTGCTGTAACTCAGTCTTATCTCTGGAAAATAGCTTGAAGTCATCCATATAACATAAATGGCTGACCTTATTTTTTTCTTTGACTTCATACCCTGCTCCTTGTATATTGAGCATAGTGATTAGTGATGCAAGTGCTGAACAGAGCAGCAGTAGAGACAAGGAATCACCTTGGAATATTCCCCATTTAATAACCATTTTTCCTGTTCTGACATGCCCTTCAGTGTTGTAGAGCCACATTTTCGTCTTCAGTTCCATAAATGCCTTCACCAATCGTCTTATAGTTAGACATAGAGGCAGATCTCATTTTACGCCAGGGATACCTTCCTGAAAAACATCACACGTATCGAACATAAAATTTCCATTTAAAACAGTGTATTTCCTGGGGATTAGGGGATTGACATCCTATGTAGTGTATAACTATACCACTAGTAGACATACGGACCTGTAGCGTATATATCTGTTGTATATAAAGTATATATACATTTCTGTACATTGTGTTTACTTATTTATTTATTTGTTTGTTTGTTTCTTCTTCTTCTTTGGTGGCGCTACAGCCCGGGGTGGGCCTTGGCCTCCTTTACAATACGCCTTCAGGACTCTCGATCCCTTGCTCTGTCTCTCCATTCGTTTATTCCCATCTTTCTCAGGTCCGTGGACACGTCATCCAGCCATCTCATTTTTGGTCTTCCTCTTCGTCTTGTTGCTTACAGCTTTCCGTACAAAATCTTTTTTGGAATTGCAGTGTGTTGCATTCTTTCTATGTGACCAAGTCAGCGTATTCTTTGCCATTTAATGAACCCCACAATGTTCTCCCCCTTAATTATAGCTTCTAATTCATTGTTTTGTCAAATTCTCATAATTCGTTTTCTTTCACTGGCCCATATATTTTCCACAGTATTTTCCTTTCAAATACTGCTAATGCTTTCATCTTCCATGGTGAGTGTCCACGATTCTGAACCATAGGTAACCACTGGGCGTACCAACGTGCGGTATATCTGCAACTTGCTGCTTCTTGATATGAGGCTGCTGTTAACCAGTTGTCTATTTGCA
>Ga0123352_10017000_pt1 | contig 11597 bp, 7 predicted proteins | sample TergutLab28metaG_FD_89700 | JGI IMG/M metagenome (GOLD analysis project Ga0123352, IMG submission 89700) | Labiotermes labralis P1 segment gut microbial communities from Petit-Saut dam, French Guiana - Lab288 P1 | ecosystem: Host-associated > Arthropoda: Insects > Digestive system > Gut ...
ACGAGATCTCGTTCCCCCCACCCAATTCCCAATACCCTAAAAGAACACCCCACACATCTTGTATAGCTGCTCTGTAAGTTAAATCACAACCTGAAGATGGCCCACATATAGGACCGAAACATGTAGTTGTATTCCTGCTGTACTAATAAGTGAAATATAGTTGTGTTCCACCGTATGTGTAATACAAAAAAAATTCTTTGTTAGTAGTTCAGCTGTTCATACGAGAGTTGCAACTGAATTCTGCACAGTCATTTATTACTATTAATATCTACAGTTGTAAAGTGGCACTAGGACAGGTTTTTCTCTGAGTACTTCAGGTCTTACCTGCCAGTACCATTCCTCTAGAGCGCCACTATCTTCCTTTCAATATTACACTTACCGGAACGACAAAAGGGCAAAGCCTGGGAGCTTCAAGAAAAATGCTTTTATAGGTAACGGGGAGCATTGGACATAATAGTTGTTGAATGCTTACAAGGGCCGTACTTGGCTCAGGCGGTTAGTCTTCGGTTTCTCTTGGCAGAGGCTAGGGTTTGATGATGAACCAGTCCTTACGACGCTTGTAGTGAACAAAGTGGAAAGGGTAAGGCTTTCTTCTGAGTAATGCTGTTTTACTTAGTCTTTATTATTCCACCGATTCTCCGCACTCATCTTCATCCCACTGTTACCCTGAAAAGAACGACATGCTGATGAAGTCTGGGAAATTTGAAAAAAAAAGTGCAGTGCTGTTGCACGTGTCGTGGGAGCAGCTGATACAAAAACACTGTCAGCGTGATTTATACTTACACGCTTTAATTACTTTGGAGAATTAATGGATTTCTCTTATGTTAAGGTGTAGGATTTCTTGGAATCCACAGCATTGTAAGGTCTGTCTCATTACAAGGCAAGACCACATGTTGAGATTCCTTATCGTCATCCCAGTAAACGAGAGGTTACTAATTTGGACGAATAAATGCCCTGCATTTGATGAAGGGCCAGCTATATCGAACGGCCATTCTCGATCAAGGGAAAAGAGAAGTCAAAGAAAAAGAACAAAGCACCTTTAGTAGGCAACAACGTTTCGCGCAGCACATATTGTCTCCCCATTTATTTTCTTTAGTCTTGTTTTGCTTTGGGAAAGCCAAAATTAAAATTTGTCACAACCACCGCCTGTTACCAGTTGTAACTTTGGAAAGAAATCTAAGAGTGATGGTACTGTGGCACCGATATACGAGAATTGTCGAACGAAAATGAGGAAAATGAATTTGTTTTAGTGAAAATGTTTCAGCTCTTGGGGGCATAAATTCTGGGTAATAACTGCTGGCAGCTACTTCTTTTTAAGGAGCAGGGGTAGCGCAGTTAGTACGGCGACCAGGATACTGGTTGAAGAATAGAGGGAACATGGTTCCAGTTACAGGCTGGAGTAAAAAATTATTTCTTCTGTAAACTGTGCGTACTTGGTCAGGACCCACCATGTCAGGATGTACCGGGGGCGCATTCCCCTACAGGTAAAGCAGTATGAGCGTCAGCCTGACTGCTCATCACCATCCAGTGTTGCAGTTAAGAATGTATGGAACAAAAATTCCTCTCCTACTTTCGCCTGCATTACTCGCAAAGGAAAAACTTACCCATAAATTGCTCCAAGCGATTCAGTGTGAGAAATCGTATGAGGCCGTATAATAATTTAATGGTCCGTTTCACTGTATAAATTAACGCTAGTTCCTACTGGTTCATGTTGCCAAGCGTGATATCACATTTTAGTACCGCATCTCCACATTTGTGGTTGTTAAAGCGTAAACTGTACTGGATACAGAATTTGTAGTTATATTATACCTTAGGTTTTCATGACAGTTGAACTCCACGTGATGTCTACACCGTGTAGTGGGTGTATTCCGGAGATTCGGAGAAATGTCTTCGCTTGAACTTCAGCGTGAACCGAAGTTTTGTATCCTGAAATGGAGGCTCTGGGTGGTGTTAAGCCCAAAGACGACCATCACTGAACCTGTATTTTTGTAATCTACTTTCGTAGACGGGGGGACCGCGGTAGCACAGTGGTTAAGGTGCTGTGCTACAAATCGGAAGGTCGCTGGCTCGATCCCAGCTGGTGTTAATGAATTTTTCTTTGACATAAAATCCTTCCGATCGCACTATGGCCCTAGGATCGATTCAGCCTCAAACAGAAATGAGTACCAGGAGTATTTCCTGGGGGCAAAGGCGGCCGGTGCGTAAGGCTGACAACCTACCACCATCCTGTGCCGTTGTCATGAAATCTGGGAACCTTAACTTCCTGGAAACCTATGGGCCCTTCTGTGCCTGTAAAGGGATTGCTTTACCTTTACCTTTACACTCGTAGATGTCTTCACGTACCCATATATCACGATGTATAGGTTACTTCCATTAGAAATCTACATTTTAATGTAGACTTCATAAAGAATTCAGATTTTTTAAATTCTACAAGATATAAAAACTTAGGCGAAAGTCAGTGTTATTGAAGCCTTATTTCCCAACATTTCAACATTACCTACTACCAGTGTTGCTTCCACCTGAAAAATTGGTACGTTTACAAAACGGGTCTGCAATCCCTTATCGAAAGTCTTGGGGACACATGTGTTTCGGAATTCAGATTTTGGAAAGGTAATACGGTGCATATGCCGATCCCAGTGGCCGTGCAGTCTACGGCGTGGGTCTGCGGTCGCTCGCTTTTTGGGATCACAGGTTCGAATCCCGCCGGGAACACGGATATGTCTTTTGTGTGTGTGTTTTCAGGTACAGGTCTCTGCGACGGCCGATCGCCCTTCCGGAGGAGTCCTACCGAACGTGGTGAGTCTAGCTGAATGCGATCTCGGAACCTCAATAATGAGGAGGCTTAGGTCCACTAGGGCTGTCGAGCCATGGGGGTGGGGGTTGGGGGGGAATACACTCGTACCGTATGTGTGTGCGGTGCGGATGGTGTCATGAACCAACTGCACCGCACACACACAACCTACGCAGCTGCTCTCAAGACCACCACCCATCCAAAAACTCGGTGCAGAAAACCATATGCTGCAACTCACCAACTAATGCTCCTGATGATTGGCGAATGTCCCCGAAACATGTCGAGCTAAGAATTCATCAATAAAATTACCTAGTTGCATCAAGTTGGCATTTCACATTATTTCATGAGGAAGATGCACGGTCAAACAACCCTCAAGAATTACACTTTATTTAAACTATATTTCTATACAGTATGTATAGCAGTAATAAACTGGGAAATGAAAAGTTGGAATACATATAGACCTAAATGGTTTAGTACTTTAAATTCCTAAGGAAAACTTTCAGTAAAACCTTGAAATATATACAGGTCCACACTAATCTAAATACCTGTACATGTACATGCAACTACTTTTAGTGTCGTTTCGGAGGTTGTTCGTCCTATCGAAATCGGTACTCTGATATACTGATTAGAACTGCTAGATTTTACTAACATTTTCCTCTCAGTGTCACTGGATGTGGGTAGTGAACTAATTAGCACTGATTTATATTAAACGCATCGGTAGTAACTGCCACCAGTCAGAAAGCTTCTGACATAAGCAAAATTTAGCTAATTGAACTCTGGGTTATATAAAACAATCACTTAATCAGTTCCACAAAGAAACCAACCACAATTACAAAAATAAATCTGTATTCTACTCTATCTAATAATTCACTAAAAATATAAATAATATCCTAACAATTTCAAGGTGTAAAAGTAAAATAAATATCTTGCCCGTTTTATAATTTTGCCAATTGTATAAATTTAGAATTTGTAGTTAAGTTGCCAAATTAGTTTCAAAGTCTTCGCTCTACTCGAACAACATAAATATTAAAGTTAAGTTTATTAATTTCAGTCGGCACTACTTACCTTTTAGTAACAGGAAACAGTACAGCATGGCGAACACAATAAAATCACTTTAACAATGTACTGCTTTCAATATGTAACGTCGGAAATACGTAGCAAGCGGTAAATGTTCAAACCTCGAGTGAGAACTGAATCATCGTTAATTTCTCAGTTATATAGGGACAAGATGCTAAATAAACATTCTTTCTAGTACAGCAAACTATCACGTCACCGCCGGGATTCGATACACCTAAAGCCTATTGAACGAAGTGGTATTTGCTGACCCGGTAACGTAGAGTGACTATTCGCTTCCGTTACATAGAAGTTAATAAAGTTTAAACTGTATCTAACTTTACAGAAAAAAACCCAAATTTGTAATATACATTACATATTCTTCAGTATATTTGACTGCTTGAGGATCTAGGAAAAATGGAGCAGCTGTTGCAGCTATCATTGGCTTGGGAGTTGGACATCTGTTGACGGTCCAGGAACTGTATTCTCAAGTGATACAAGCCGCACTACAACAGACGGCCACATTAAACACATCTTGCAGTGTCATGTCATTAACACAGGTTTCTGTCTAAGAAATCTCTTTCCAATCGAGTACGAAGCCGTAACCTCCTGCTATCTGATGAATGTGCCTTGTTCAAGGCCAGCAATTAACTGACCACACGTTGTCATCATACCGTCTATGGGGATTTTTTCACCGGTGTTCAAAATGTTACCCTCTTCCCCGATCACTCGAAGAATGCACAACACGAGCATTACTGTAAATGTTCAACATTTCTTCTTCTGACGTACACGTTTCGGCTGGTAAAATGCTGGTGTTATTAACGATGGTTGATATCATTTTGTTCTCACTAGTGACAGGAAATCTTCGAGTCTCCTTTTGAATTTTTATTTTCAGTGCTAATTTAACAGATTTTTTCCAATATTTTCAAACATTTCTAGGGGGAGGAGTTATATGAACATGTTTTCCCAAACAATTTACTTTCGCGTGTAAGAAATAAACTTCTTAAAAGGAGGACAGGAAACCCTAATTCTTTTACTTCAGAAGTAATCTGTAGATGAATTCATTAACGGCGTTAAATTATTAAATTATTAGCCTTAATAAGAGGATTAATGGCAGTATTCTTTTATAAATACGAAGCCGTGGACTTGCTAGTTACTAGAACGTGGTGCATCATTCAATGAATATTCCCCGAACTTTGTAATGTTGTTTTAACAGCTACGTAACTTGTATCAAGTTCTTCCCTAATCTCATCTCTTTTGCAGGATGTAGTAGACCCTAACGAGGATCCAGTAATTAACTGTCACATATTTTCTTTCGCCTTCGTGACAGAAACCATATTGAATTCTGCACTCATTACAAAGTTAACAAGAACCTGTGGACCCAATTTCAGAGAAAGAGTACACCTTGACTTTCCTATCAGCCTCAGGTGTTCTTACGGCTTTCTGCATGAAGCCATTCCAGTTCCCGCTGTGGAGTGGGTCTGTTTCAAAGCTATTCCCGTTCCGCAGAGAGTAGGAAGCTCTCTGTGACTTAAGGAGGCCAGAAGTTTAAAGCTAACTAGTACTGACTTCTCAGTAGCTATTCAAAAGTAGTGCGATGGTGCCCACCTGTACTTTCTAAGCACGTCCTTTTTGTTGCGATACTGACTACTTCCACATTCTCAGTACGTATTTATGGTGTCCTACACGTCTTTATGTTGTGATACTGACCACTTCTAGGTTTCCAGTAACCCGTCTGTTCATGTTGTGATGCTGAACACTTCTAGGTTTCCAGTAACCCTCCTGTTTATGTTGTGATACTGACCACTTCTAGGTTTCCAGTAACCCGCCTGTTCATGTTGTGATACTGACCACTTCTAGGTTTCCAGTAACCCGCCTGTTTATATTGTGATACCGACCACTTCTGGGTTTCCAGTAACCCGCCTGTTTATGTTGTGATGCTGAACACTTCTAGGTTTCCAGTAACCCGCCTGTTTATGTTGTGATGCTGAACACTTCTAGGTTTCCAGTAACCCACCTGTTCATGTTTTGATACTGAACACTTCTAGCTTTCCAGTAACCCGCCTGTTTATATTGTGATACCGACCACTTCTGGGTTTCCAGTAACCCGCCTGTTTATGTTGTGATGCTGAACACTTCTAGCTTTCCAGTAACCCGCCTGTATGTTGTGATACTGACCACTTCTAGCTTTCCAGTAACCCGCCTGTTCATGTTGTGATGCTGAACACTTCTAGCTTTCCAGTAACCCGCCTGTTTATATTGTGATACGGATCACTTCTAAGTTTCCAGTAACCCGCCTGTTTATGTCGAGATACTGACCAATTCTAGGTTTCCAGTAACCCGCCTGTTTATGTTGTGATGCTGATCACTTCCATGGCGCCATACCAGGCACTTCTGTTTTCCCAGTAGGCGTTGATATTGGATACTGGATATTTGTAATTTTGCAATGTTTTTGTTGTGTTATGACTTTAAATTTGTGCGTATTACTTAAAAGATATTTATCCTTAGACGTATTTTCTGTCATATTTATTATACCCAACATGTCTCGGCTTTTGTAGGGCGTCTTAAAAATTATTACGTACAATAATAACAAAGATTTTACAGTCTTTTGAAAAATGTCGGCTTATACGTATTTTATTTTAACCCTTCAAGACGAGACGTATCTCTTTTATATAATGACTCAGGGCGTACCGCAAAGTAAACACTCTGTATCCAGGTTATACATCGCTGTCATCTACTTGGGGGCTTCCGGATGGCTACACAGAACCAATTGCAATATCACTCGCCTGCACAGTTTTCTTGCCACCGTTGAAGATCCGCGTGCTGAACACAGTGCAGCCTTCTCGTGCCTCCCCTCCACAAATTGCTGATGATTGATGATGATGAATATCTGACGATTTGACGCCATCATTCCACAGGAATTACGTGGTTTGTTGCTGCCTATATTAGACGCCTTCCACTTTGGGATCCTTGAACATACGCTTCGATCAGTAGACTTGTTAATGAATGACACTGCAGTTTATCATACGCACGCAATCCTAGGGCCATTTGATGACAGAATGATGCAATAAGACCTCATTATTTGTTGATAATTCGCGCTTTCTCACAGCCTGTTTTATTTGTCGAAACAGCAGCCCCTGTCCAAAACAATTCCGAACGTCCTTCCTGTTTACTAAGTAATTGCCAGTAATAAAGTAGGTCCTTAGTCAGCACGTCGAATTTTCTTGAAAAGAGTGTGGAAAAATATCAGAACTTTAATTTAGCTCTTTGAAACCCAGTGGTTACCACGTTTAACGTTCACTAAATCTACGTTCTTCTCACAGAGTGTACTTTAGTGTTTTATGTGTATTGCGGAAAGAAACAGTGAGTATATCGTGGCAGTGTTTTAACTGATTGGTTTGTATAACGGAGCACGAGTGTTTATTGCCCGTTAAGAAGTGAATATTTAAATACAATTCAAATTAATTTATGTCTTTAAAAGTTTAAGTATGTATTCCATTTAACGTAGCAGGTCCTCAGTAAAGTATCGAACTAGGATAAATTGTAGACATTCAATCACACTGCGTTTGTTACGGAGATCATGTACATACTCGTAAATACCGCGTAAAGAACATAAAGGAGATGTACGGCTTGTTCTTCAAACGAGGTGTAATATACCAGCCTCCGCTGTTTCATTAGCTAATGCCACAAAACCAAAAGGTAAATAAAATTTTTCTGAGTGCCCTCCGGCCCCCTTCTTCTTGGAGTGGTGATGTTGTTGTTCCCATCTCGGAAGTTAGCACGCGGCCGTCATTTTATGCAGGTGGTGTTAGGGAAATAAAAGGTAGAGAGCGTTTCTTATGATGCGTTCTGTGCTAAGATAGTAGCCTACTAGTTTCCTAGGCATCTGTCAGTTTGTTCAAATGCTGTGAAGTGTAAGGAAAAGGGACATGAAGCCATACGCCATGTTTCATGAAAAAACAACGAATCCATAGCAGAAGTCATAAAATATGCTCTCCTACTGCACAGACTTCTACTTCCTGCGTGTATCTGGTGTCCATATTTTTAACTTATTTTATATTCATGTAGAACTTAGACCCTGTTGCGTATTTCTGTGTAAGTCGGTGTTAAAGTCGTCAGATTTAACTTCAGAATTGCACGTCGTCTGCACATTTGCGACTGTCGAATTTAAGAGGCATTTCTTACTCATTTTTTGTCATATATATATATATATATATATACATATAGATAGATAGATAGATAGGTAGACAGACAGATAGATAGATATGATTATCTCTCCACATGCAAAATTTCATATCCCTGGTTCCAGTACTTTTTTAATAAAATTCATCAAACAAAGCTTTTCGCAAGGTTGTTCAGGTATTATGTTATATGAAATATTACTGTTCAGAGAAATATCAGATATTTGGCCATGTTACATTTTCCATAGGGATGGAAAACACTGCTGGTGTAAAAAATTTCACCTGCTAGTTTAGAAAATTTAAACTTTTGGCAATCCTGCTTTATACTGCCCTGAATAGAAGCTGCAGCCTTTCATATATGCATTTGGCAGTTTACTTAATCCGTGCGTTTTTCACTGCAGAGAACTGCGAAATTAGTTTCCACTCAACAGTAATCGGAAGATTCATTTTCATTTGCTGATACAATGAACTTTTATTGACTTTCATTTTACCTGTAATGAAAATCGCCTTTGAAATTGGTTTCGATCCCACGCCATCGCACATCATTACCTTTTAAAATTGTGTCATTTATTTCTTACTCTCCCAATTAAACCCTTCGTCCTACTGCAGACACGTAATGCGGTATTAAAATGCAAACTTTTGATATCTTTAACACCACAGCCCGTAACTGGCTACGAACCTTAGTCATTTCCAGTTGTGTATTAATGTTAAACCTCATGCCTTCCGTGTTTTACGTCATTTTTTAACAGGTTTATTAAAAAATGGTCCCTCCTCTAGTCCTTTTTTTTTGGCCACGTTAGCAATTTGCTCTACCTATCACACAATACACCAACCCAACAATGATAAGTGACCTCTGTGATCTGCCGGATTCCTGGTCATGTAATAACCGGAGCTGCTTCCTTACATCATCCTTACAGAACATTTTCAAAAAAATGTGATTTACATTTCTCACTCGAAGTAAGGCACCACGATTTTGCATTAAATATCTCCCATGTAAACATTCCATTACCCTCCCCACAATTTGTACAAAAGGTCTGGGAACCATTTGGGCTTCTGCCTAGTGGATAGAACAGGACTTCTTTATCGGAATACGACAATCATTGGTGAAGCCAATGTCTCATCTCTGCCTAACGCTGAGGTCTTCAGTAATATAAGTGGAGTGTTACTTCCACATCCACAGTAAATCCCTGACATAGAATTTAGACTAGGTTAATATATTTGACCTCAATGTCATGTTCGTTTCACACTGCGTCTTTCAAAGACAATTATTGTAATTTTTTTATTTTCCTTATCTGTCACTCCTTGTCACTCTTCCATTCATAAAGCTTTCTTTGTAAGCTCATGTCTTCTGTAGTACGTGTGTTATAAGAAGTTTAGACTTGTCAGTAGAAAACCTACCTAAATGTTAAGAATAATGGGAATATATTTTGTGGTTAAATACATATTTCATACACACATACGTACAGACATATGTGCACGATAGAATACGATTTTTGAGTGTCCGTAGATACTGAAGTAGATTCTGTTAGGGAACAATTGGAAACATCGTGAGTTAGACCCTTCTTGTTCCTTAGTATATCGGACAGGGACCAGTAAACAACCCCATCTCCTTGTTTAGAAGCCCTTGATGAAGGCTCTGTATCCTTCCTTGTCTTCTACAGACACGCACGCCTTAATTTATCTCTAGGGTAAACTTGAGGGCAGCAGGTTCAAACTTGTTACAGCAGTGAAAGTTTGGATTGTAGCCGTGAGTAAACTGACCGAGATCAGGTGCTCACGTGAAGATGGGATTTGAAGAGCAGAACACCTGTTTGATAATCCGCCGCTCTGTGTAGTCCTTAAACTGTGTCATGCTGCGACCGACAGTAGGGAACCTGTAGACCACTGACGAGAATACTTGGACGGATAGTAGCAGCGGCGACAGGCGGGAGAAAATTAGGTATTGAACGGTTTTACTAGGTGTAAAAACTAACAGGTAAAGTGCATCCTTGTACAGGCACTGAGGCTCTGTACAGGCCGTACGGCCCATATGGGGAGTATAGGTATAGCTCTACTCTTTCTTGACCACGGCACTAGAAGGGGGTGAGGGGTCAGCGTCACGCCTCGGCCGCTATTTACCCCCGGGAAAGACTCGGTACCCATTTTACAGGACGCTGGGTGGGTCCCAGGACCGGTCTGGACAGGTGCGGAAAATCTCGCCTCCCACCGGGATTCGATCACCGGACCGTCCAGCCCGTAGCCAATCGCTATACCGACTGAGATACCCGGCCAACACTTCATTAGGTGTAGTTTTCATCAAATACGAGGGTGACCAAATAGAGGTCGGTAGGATGGCCAGGACATGAAGCTGGCATGGACGAGATTGTAGATGCGCACAAATTATTATATGGAATGTATAACTGAGAATGTCACTAGGTAGAGTTAGAAGGGGGGGGGATATAATATTAAAACATGCCTTAAAGTAACACTGCATGGGTGTGTGGACTAGATTTAAATGGTTTTGGATATAGATGGATTTGGCAGGCACTGCATATGGTAATGAAATGTTGAGCTCGTGAAATGTGACAGTTCAAAATTAAAATGTTTAGTCGGTGTTGAGAATGTTCTGAAATCGATGGTTGACAAGAAATGGAGGGAAAAGGCGGAAGATAAATCCCTATGGGCTATAATTCTGTAGGAAACACTGTTTAAACTGATGCTAAGAAATAAGACTGAATTGTGTGGATTGATTTATCAGGATAGGGGCTGTTAGTGGTTCTTGTAAAGATGGTAACGTACATTTTCTTTACATAAAAGAAGGCGAATTCCTTGACCAGTCGAGGAAATATTATCTCCTTAAGGAGCTATCTGTTACTTGAGGTTACTGGGTTAATTAGTTGGTTAGTTTGTTTTCAATTTCTCAGTTATTTAATTTCTGTCCAGTGAACACTGAAAAGCATTAAAGTATATATATATATATATATATATATACGGATAACACCAAATATCAATGGCAGAAAAGAACAGAAAATTTTAAAATAGAACTTAAGCCATGTGCAGACCACAATAAAAAGGAACTCCTTGTACCTGTCAAAGGAGAGATTTCGGTGTCCGAAAAGTTTCTGAAAAATGATTACGATTCGCAATGTCCAAAACAACGGCCATTTGTTTTTTTCTTTTATAATTTTCTCCTTGTAGTATCTTTCTTGACCTAGGCGTAGATGGGTGGATTATATTAGGATGGATCTGCATGAGGTGGGATGTGGGTATATGGACTGGATTGGGCTGGCCCAGGCTAGAGACAGGTGGTGGACGCTTGTGAGTGCGGTAATGAACCTTCGGGTTCCGTCAAATGCGGGGAATTTCTTGACTAGCTCCAAACCAGTTAGCTTCTCAAGGAGGACTCTGCACCATGGAGTAAGTAAGTAAGTAAGTAAGTAAGTAAGTAAGTAAGTAAGTATCTTTCTGTCTCTTAGTGCTAAATATTTCTGAAGAATAAAAACCAACTAGATGCCACTTATTATTTTATTGTACTTCTTATAGGCTCAACATGTTTCGGGCACTACTATGCCCATCATCAGGAGCTCACGACT
>Ga0123352_10017001_pt1 | contig 11597 bp, 7 predicted proteins | sample TergutLab28metaG_FD_89700 | JGI IMG/M metagenome (GOLD analysis project Ga0123352, IMG submission 89700) | Labiotermes labralis P1 segment gut microbial communities from Petit-Saut dam, French Guiana - Lab288 P1 | ecosystem: Host-associated > Arthropoda: Insects > Digestive system > Gut ...
CCGGGGGTGTTTTTTTTTGTCTAATTTTTTTTTTTTTTTGGGATATTTGGGGGGGCGGGGGCGATTAAAAATTTTTTGTTTTGTTTTTTTTTTTTTTTTTATGCCCCCCCCCCCCCCGTGAGTGATGATGCTAGCGAAATTTTCCCGAAGCGTGACAGCTCTTTAAGCTACAAATATGTGGGCCGGAGGATTGTTTAGGTATTGGAGAGATTCAAAGTTTAGCGGTCACACGCCCGCCCTGGGCAACCACCGACGGAGATTAAGGATACCGATCAGGATTCCTGGCGCAACCGAAGAATCATTATTGACCACATTTCATCCGAAACTAGCTGCAGTGATTGTATTAAACGATTTAGAAAATACGTTAAGGCGTTAAATGTCTTTGACAGGTCGGATTTTGTAATCGGCTACGAAAGCTATGAAAACAAAAGAAGCATATCTGAACTACGAAATAAACATTTGCCACGATCAACAGTAACTTAACTCTCCTAACTCTAAGACTTCGTGCACCGAAGGGCATTGGGTATGCCGTTGTAACGCAAGAGACTTGGCAGAACTCTGGATTCGCCACTGTAGAAACGACGCCTGTTTGTAAAGATGAAACAAGATGCAGTACTTGATGTTAACATGAAGCACCTAATATCAGAGTCCAGCCATTGTTTGATCCGTGTGTGAGATCGTGACAGCCTGGAGAGCCTTTTATATTTTGGTTTAAAGCTGTTGCTGACACGTTAAGCCTTCACGTAGAACATCAGTTTCAGCAGTACGTAGTGATGGGTAAATGTCATGTGTAAAGAGCATTTCTGAATTTAAAATCTGGTGTCCATCCAAAGAGATAATGTGTCTCTCAAGCCATGGTGTGTGTGTAATATAGTATGTGTGTGGCGAGCTGTTTGATAAAGTCAGTTACAAAGATTACAAAAAAGTGAATGCAGTATCGTGTCAGTATTGTGAAAATACTGCATAAGCAGTCCCGTTACAGGAAAGGAGTGGCCCAGAGAGTTCTAGGAAGGTAATGTTCCCAGATTACATGACAACGGCACAGGATGGTGGTAAGGTTGTCAGCCTTACGCACCGGTCGCCTTTACCCCCAGGAAATGCTCCTGGTACTCATTTCTGCTAGAGGCTGAGTCGACCCCAGGGCCATAGTGCGATCGGAAGGATTATGCCAATGAAAAATTCCAATGATATCGTCTGGAATCGAACCAGCGACCTTCCGATTTGTAGCACAGCACCTTAATCACTGTGCTATTGCGGTCCCCCATCTATTGTAGTAAGTTACAGAAAAGAACTTGGCTCCTCATTTGGCGTTGAGTAACATAACAACGTTATGACCTGCTGTGAAAGGAAGGGGATCGTGAGACCGGGTTAGTGTGTGCCGTAAGTACTATTCTGTCAAATATTTGGAGGGACTTAGCGGCGACAAATATGTAAGTGGGATTAACCTGTCGGGGCCGCGGTTCGAGCTGGGACCTTACTGAAATACATGCTACTGTATGTACCGCTTGAGACCTTATACGTGCTGTCTGGAGTCAAGAGTTTTTGACCTCCCCAGCTCTGGCATGTTTGAGGACTGAGTGCTTTGATAAATCTTACACAGCGTTGTAGTTCTTGTTTTGACGGTTGTGAAATGTGTTGTGAAGAAGGAAGTCGAAGTTATTTTTGGAGAATATATGGAGTTCATTTTCTTCTTCCCATCGATCGACGGAGATTCTTTTAGCCTGAGTCAGCTGTTTCGTTGAATCATTGTAAAAAAAAGTGCCAAGTAGACTACTAAAATCTGCCGTCTGTTTGCTGTCGTTGCTTTTTGTGAGTCAGGAATAACATAGGATGACAAATATACCGGGTAAACAGTATTGGAAAATGTATGTGTAAACTTCTCACATAGCAAACAAGTAGTTTTCTTACTGTCCTGTAGAGTGATGCATGTGCCTGGCGATGTGCAAGATGAATTACAGCGCGAGATGTGTGGTAAGGCTTTAAGTTGATGGAATGGCAGAATGGACTGACGTAGGTTGCTGGTGTTTGAAGAAAGGCAATGGTTGCCATTTAAACTCACATAACAATATTTCACTATTGCATTTATGCTGATACAAACCTCTCGCTGTTAATGACATATCGCTCACAGAATGCAATAGTGACGCAATCCCAAAACTGCTATTCGAGGTTAATATGCGATTGAACTTCAAAAGATAACAGCTACATCCAACAATACCGGCACACTTGTTAGTTGAAATATACCCCGCTAGATACCATTATTTGTCGGATGTTGCTGCTGTATTTTGGAGTTCCATCATAGTATTAACTCCAAAGTAGCAATTTTTGGATTGCGCCACTATTGGATTCAGTGAGCGATATCTAGGTAATGTACAAGCAACAGTAATATTAACTGTGGTTGACTGTCTTGCTAGCATCTCTCGCGCCATTGGCCTGTTGAAGTAAAAATTTATTTATTTTATTTTATTTTTTTTGCTGTTGTTAAGAAGTTAATATGGATACTTTTCTTTTCTCGGATACATGTTACTTCAGTGTAGATTTTGTTTGAATTAATGTTGACGGATTTAAACTCAGAAATTCGTGTGGTCCTCATTGTAGAATTATTGTATTACAACCAGTATTTCAAAGATGATACTTAGTTAGTTTTACGACCAGGCGCCTTGTCACATTTCACATGCCTAGCTCCATTAGTTTAGTTATCGACGTAAAACCGATAGCCATTTTATTCTTGTATATTCTGTAAAAATTGTCCAAATTTACTTCCATATTTTTCGAAGATATATTACCACATACAATTCCAGGATCCTAGATTAAGTGCCGCTCTGTCTTTCCCAGCTTACCTTGCTAGGTGGTATTTTGTAATGGTTATTGGACCTACGGAATTAAGGACATTGTTAATAGGACGTGTGGTTGGCCACCTCTGGCACAAGGTTCATACAAAACTTCGTGGAAATCCGTCGGCTGGTTCGTAAGTGTAAATGACACACACACACACGCACGAACAGCATGGTGGTTTCATAAGCTTATCTGTCCGCTCCCTCCCCCCCTCTTGTTTTAAGGAAGGAACATGGATGTCAAGGACAACAGGAACTCAATAGTGAACTGTCGTGGCTCACAACAAGAAGGAAATGTTCACCTAATTTTGAAACAGACAGCCGAGACAACTCGATGACTGACTACAGGCTGAGCGGTCGGGACTCATTTCCGGGCCGTGTTTAACTTACCTCCGTCCATTCAGCCTTCTTTTGTTACCAGTGTCTTTCCGCAGCAGGTTGTTGGTCAAGCGTCGGATCATGTATATATAATCAATTACCTCCACCTCGTGCCAGGGTCGAGAAAATTTGGTGCTTTACCAGAACTTTCCCATACGTCCTCGTGTTAAGGTGTGTAAGTTAGGATACAGTTTACGTGTCGCAGTATCAGTACTGCATATGTGACCAGCCCGACGTATATCTGCCTGACCAGATACACACGCGATGCATAATCGGCTGTCACGTGACCATATCAGTATACCGGTAGACACGCGGGATTTGTGAACGCACAGTCGCAGTAATTCCCCTTTTCGTTTCTCCTGTCCTGCATCCTCAATTCCAACATCGTTGCTCTGGCCGTTCGCGATCCATCAACACCTCTTTAGAATACTGCCGTAAAAGGAACACCGTACTGTATGAATATAAACTATTTCACATTACTTTCGAGGGTCCCAATGTAGATCCCGCGTCCCTTGCATTGTGGCCTGACGTTCTTGGTTATGGAAATTCAAGTCATCATCATCATCATCATCATGTTCATGAAAGGCGAGGCGTGTTTCCTGTTCCTTCATCCTCAAGATGAAGTTGGTCCCTCCATTTCTTCCTCGGTCGTCCCATGTTCCTTCGTACTTTTGGTTGATATTGTAGTGTTTGTTTGGTATTCTATTTGTGTCCATCCTCTGTACATGTTGTAGCCACTTTTTCTTGGTACTGTTTTATTTCCTTTACTATATTCTGTGCTCCCGTTTTTTCCCTAACACATTGATTATTTTCTTTATCTAGTTTTGTTATTTAGAGTAAGTGTCTCAAAAATTTAATCTGTGCTGCTTCTAAACGTTGTTCCTCTCTTTAAATTCAAGTCTTATGGGATGTTATGCTGTATCATTTGGTGAACTGATCATACTTCATTCATCTTCAGGGCGACGCACTCGACTGCTTGAGCCTGAAATTGAGGGCATTACATTCGTTCTAAACGTCGATCCTAGCTGTTCACAAAAAGACTTGGCGTAACGTCCCAGAGTACTGCATCTCTATCAGCGCTGCTGTGAGGACGTCAAATACGCACCGTTGGTTATGATACAACCGTTTTCGCAGCCTGATTACAATGAGAGCAAGCATGTAGCCGTTGCTTTTCTTGCAGCTTCCGGCCACAGAAAGGCGTCGAGCTTCTTTATAGCTGACGGATACCAGCCACCTTACAGCAGGAGCTGGAAGTAGTGCTCAGTTCTTACTAGCAAGTTCATTGGGTATTTTCCCGGACCGAATGTCACGGGCGAGTGTATAAGATATCTTATTCGTATTCGGAAGGTCGCGAATTCAAATATTACCTGGAATACCGGCCATTATGCCTGATATATATATATATATATATATATATATATATATATATATACACGCTGTTATTTAGCCAAAAATATAAAGATTGAAATATACAAAACTATAATTTTGCCTGTTGTTTTTTATGGGTGTGAAACATGGTCGCTCACATTAGAGAGAGGAACGTAGACTGAGGATGTTTTAGAATAGGGCGCTGAGGAGAATATTTGGGCGTAAGAGAGAGAATGGAGAAAACTATATAGCATGGAAGCTTAGTGAGCTGTTCTCCTCACCCATTATAGTTCGGGTGATCAAATCTAGAAGAATGAGATGAGCGGGGCGTATAGCATGTATGGGGGAGAGGAGAGGTTTATACAGGGTTTTGGTGGTGAAAACTGAGGGAAAGAGTACACTTGGGAGACCCCGGTGGAGATGGGAGGAAGTGGAATGAAGTTCATGGATTGGATTGGTCTGGCTCGTGAGCACTTGGCAACGCGATAATTATCCTTCGGGTTCCATAAAGTGCGGCGTATTTTTAACTAGTTGAAAACCGGTTTGCTTCTCAATAAGGACTCTTCTCCATGGAGTAAGTATGGAGTATAGGCTGTTATTATGAAGAAACATAACTCCTGGTGTCAAAAATGTTAATTTCAGGGTAGAAAAACATGTGCACCTTGTTTTAATTTAAATATCTTATTCTTCCATAACACTAGATTAGGCTGTCTTCAACGTCCGTTACTTTTAAATTCGTATTTTCAACGATGTTTGGAATTTTTGTCTCTAGTTCAGGGTCACAGTCTTGCCTTTATTGGGACAGGCATATGGGCTATAAAGTTACCCTTAAACTACAGGGTAAGATACATTCAGGCAATCTACCGCATGAGTACTCCGCTTTGCTGTAATTTGTATAGTGGAGGCGTGGACATAATGCAGCACACACACACTTTGGATAAAATGAGGACCCTCGTTATAAATCTTATGACTTTCTTTAAGTGGATCCTCCCCTCAAGTTTGCAATTCTTACAGACGCTTCTACTATGGCCCTGGGGTTGACTCAGCCCCTAACATAAATGAGTACCAGGAATATTTCTTGGGGGTAAAAAGCGGCCGGTGCCTAGGACTGAGAACTTACCACCTTCATGTGCCGATTTTCATGAAATGTGGGAGCCTCAACCTCCTGGCCCCCTCAGGGGCTGTCCAGGTGTATTATGGGATTGCTTTACCTTTACAAAAGCTTCTGGTGCTTGTAGTGCAGTCTATTGAACAGAACCGGATTGTGGCCAAAGAATGCTTATAACGACAGGTTTGTTGAAAGTTCTAGAATCAAGTCCGCACTTTACAGGTCACTCTGTTGCACGTACACCTGTGACCAAGAGGTCGTTGGTGTGATGTTATTCTGAAAGTATAATCTCAGAATCGAAGATTTGGACATGCTAAAATATGTCACGTCTTGTTTGATGTGGTCGTGAAACTTGTTTCTTCCTCCACAAAAGGGCTGGTAGACTGACGGCGGACCTGAGAGCCGGTCAGGATGTTGTACCCAAGAGACAAGAAAAACGTCTCTATCAGGAATCGAACCTAGGTGTTCGAGACCGTAGCCAATAACACTGTTAGCCGAACATTCCCGACTCACAGAAGATAATTCATATACACTTTACAGTGATTATATCTTTATGTGGATTACGGGACGTTCGTAATTCATAAGCTGTTTTTTCAGCTTTTTGGTGTATCCTGGTTGCGGATGGAGTAGACGCCCTGCGTATGGAGAGATTAAATATCATTTGCGGAAAGCTGACAAGGGGTGGCCATCCAGGTCTTGAGTTGAATGCGCCCAACATTCACTCGCGATAATACACTATTATGCCACTGAATTCCACGGATGGTCTCGCAATTGGACAGATTAGTTGTTACTAACTACGCAACGGGAAACTAATTTTGAACTTGAGAAGGTGTAAGGTTGTGGAGTGGATTTAACTGGCTTAGAACAGGATCCATTCGCGTTTTGTTGTGCAGAGAGTAGTGAGATTTGGTGTTTTCTAAAGGCATTGAATTTCTTTGCCATAGTACCGATCATAAGCGTCGCAAGAAGAACTCTTACTCCGAAATAATAAGTTACATCGTTTATCGTTGGGTAAAGTGTAATAAAAAACATTTTTTTTACAGCGCCCCGACAGATTCTGGTAGCCCTCTGCAGTACGGGATTCGCACTACGGCTTCTTTTGAGCCTCATTCTTGTTTGAGGGTATAACTCCATTCTGTATCAACCTTTGGTACTAAATGTACTTGTCTATAAATTTCAGAGAAATCCTTTTGCGTGCCCATGGGTATTTTAAAGAGCAAAATAAGGTCTTTGAGTCGTCCATCGTTATTAATTATTGCGTTAGGTTGTTTTATAGTATTCACGGGAGATAAGATAAAAGTGTAGAAAATTTCAGCCTGGGAGTCAGAACGGAAGAGACCACGTAGGAAGTTCAGTCGTAGATTGGCAGAAAATAAAAACGTGGCTGTAACAAAGTATCATGTGTGTCCAGTAGCTAGTTTTGAACACGGCATTGAACGCTCAGATTTTGGCAGGGGATGGAGAGGTTCAACATTTCAAGTGCTTTTTGATGTTTGACCTTCCACTGGTCTTAGCATATCATTACTGTAGTTTAATCTTGGTTTTTCTGGTTTCGGTTTCGAAGAATTGTTTCACATTTCAATACATAAGAACCGATTTGTATATCTTTTATCTGTAAGAAAAACTTTCAGTAAGTTGACTTGCAAAAATCTGGAGTAGGCTAATTTTCCTTTCATTTATACAGCAACAAGAGAGCCAAGTCATGTAGGTTGCTCTAGATTCATCAAGCCAGTGATAACTCTTTCTCTCTTTCTTACTCTCATTTCTTTTTGTCTGAACCTTGACTATTATAGCATTCACTCTGTACACTCTCGGCATTGCGCCACAATTCCTGACATTCTGCTGAGCTTAGCAGGGTCATTATGACGTTGGTGATGATTGTGGTTATGACTGTGATAACGCCGATTCGAATTTCTAGTTAAACGGCCACATACATCCAAGCTGTCTCTGTTTTAACGTAATGATCTTCATCCATGTACATGCAAGAAACTTCTTAATGGCATGCATAATCTAAATATTTTGGTTGCTTACCCATTTGTAGTCTAATTGTGCAGTACGTTTCAGTGGTTATGTCTCTCGCAGGATCCACTTAACGTGTAGTGTTTAAGTACAGTTTTTGGTTGCAAAGTAGCAGGAAAACAAACTGTGTTAATGTTTTAACGTCGCTGATTTCTAAGCGGATTTTGCTGCATCAAACCGTAGCGTTGCAAAGTGGTGCTGTGTTATTGTTACCCCAGTTTATGAGAAGGCGTTGAATCCGTTATTTACTTATTTATTTCCGATTGGAACATATGGAAGTTTCTCGTACTCTGTACGAGTCCGTTCATAATACGAATTTTTTGTATTTCTTTAAGGAGTAGTAACTTATAGGTCGGTCTACGATCACGTGAGTGACTTGGTGCAGTCATGGGGAATTTCATACATGCGTATAAATGGTTATACATTAGAAAATAGTTTTTATGGATTAAAGTGATGAATTTCAGTAGCTGGGTGACATTTGCATTGTAAGAAAACTGGATCATTCTTGGACGCGACCCCAATACGCTTTGTGTCAGTATGGCCTAAGTCATTTAACCGGTTAGTAAAATGTACCCAGCAATAGGATGCAGATTTCTTTCTTACCTACTGGCATAACCCTTCGACTTGGTTACTTTTTACCGACCCAGAAGGTGGAAGGCTCTTGTTGTTTTTTTTTTTAAAGAAAATTCGGCAACGCAGCTCACTTCCGCACTTAACGAGGTGTGAACACACGGAAACAGGTTCGCCACCAGCACTGGAACACGACAGAACTCTTAAGGTAATAGTTCCATAATTGAGAGTTAATAGCACTGCTGGAGATCTTTTATGCCCTCTATGACATACAAATATCGTTATTAATATTACAAAATGCTGAATTAACAGCATAAGGAGGGGGGGGGGGACTTGTTTATTTTGTAGATAGGAATGTAGAGGCTGTTTTGTCAAGAGAGCTTTCCAGAATGTTAACCACTGAATTCAAATTTGCTGGAATGCAAGTGTTTATACCTGTAACTTACATCAATTTATCAGGAATGTGCTTCCTCTTTGCTTGACGTATGCAAATTGAAGTGAGTCTGTAGCAGTTTAACAACATTTCTGCCAAATCAATCCAAGTCTGTTGTTACCTTCGTTCAGAAGTGTTCAATGTATGAACCAGGCGTGCTAATGGTGTAGGTGCACTTGGAGACTCAGTATTTTCTTGATTGTCCCTAGAATGCCCCGTTCCAAGGATATGTAGTTTTGTTTGGTTTCGGAATATGTGAACATATGCATCGATGTTCCGCTCTAAAGACCATGAAGGAATATTGCCACCGGGACACAGACAAATCTTGCAGCATCAGCCCTGTACATACCAACGGAAAATATCTAGACAAAGCCTCATTCATTTTGAAAAACATTTTACGAGTCTGTATAATGTTTTTTTATTTCTAAATCAGCAATCAGATTACAAAGTATTCTATAGGCTAATGGGCTTGCTATGAGTCAAACTTGTGGACGTACTAGCGTGATGATGTCCCCTCCAGCGAGGAGATCTCATTCACCGTGTTACAGTTCAGCTGGCCAAGTCTGTATGAATTTATTGTACAGGCAACATGATAGCGATTTTTACGGTAGTTAACCTATTAAAGACGAAACTTATCTGTGTTATATAAGGAGTCACTACGTACCGCGCTGTAAACACTCTCCACCTCGGTTATAGAAACCAATCTTTTCATGTTTTGTAAGGCAAATTTTGCTGTTCGTTCCCAGATCCATACAACACACACAAATTCCATGTGATCACAACGTAGAATTTTTTAATGTTAAACCTTGTGGTAGGCTTTAAAAATTAAAAAATTGGTATCCTTCGTTTTGACTCCGTGTAGTGGTGCAAGGTGTGCACTAGTGTTTCGGAGGAGAATGCATCTGAAGGGTAGGAAAAAACGGAAGCAGACCTCTCCTCCACTCGGAGTGTACACACACCACACCTCAGGAGTCCACCCATATTTGGGTTCCTATTTGTCTTCTAGACATTCACTTACCACCGGTGAAGATTGTGGAGTCCCTTGCTAGAGCGTAAATGGAGGTCGAAGAAAAATGCTCTTGTTGCTGTTTTACATTTTATGATGTGGCATTTCTTGTGTTTTTAATCAAATTTTAATGTGTGCTAGTGAGTGACCATGTTAGTGAGTGAACGTGCCTCACACTACAGACCAATTCAAAGGACATAACTTGAACCGATATAAGGACTTCCTGATGTACCCAAGAAGTAACCGAAACATATAGGAAATTGTGTACCTGCCGTTTTCACATTTCAGTGCGTGTGAGTTTGCTTTGATAAATTGAATTGAAGTAGTACGTTTTTCAGAGCCTTCGGTAACCATGTACCGGAATGTATGTGCAATAAGGCATAAGACCACAGTCCAGATTTTGCCTTGCTCCATTCACTCACGATTCCGTCTTCGTATGTAATTATTTTGAAAGTTTTCGGAAACAGATCCGGTTGGTATTGAACAATTCTGCTTGCAAATTATGTTTCTGTAAGAGCCGTGCGTCGTCATCTATGGAATAGTGTCCACATGTGCCATGAGTTTAGTTTCATTAGTTTAGGGCATGTTTGTCACGCTGCTTGGTTCTCCATTGTCACGCTTCCTGACATCGTATATCTAGATTATACGATATTTTACAAAAGACAGACTTACCAGCAGTTCAGTCCCTTCATTTCCTACCCATTTACATTACTTCACAGTATTCGGGGCTGACGTCTGGGAATGTGAGAGCTTTTAGAAAGTATAAACTTCCATGGACTAATGTTTTCTTTTTGGTTCTAGGCCGTATGGTGAATGTGTGTTTCGACGTTTCGGATGAACGTACTGTACCCCTTTTCTAGGTGACAGAATCTAGGTCAAAGGGATGCTGAAATAAGTGGGAAGAAATTAATGTATCGGTTATATGGGAACGGTGGAAGAATTCTTGCTATTCAGAATTGTGGGAGGGGAGAACTTTTGGGTTAGTATTGAGTCAATAGGAGTGCGTTTCTGAAAACGGATGTTTGAGGGTCCAGCAATGAGGAATTTGCAGGCGGACAGATTCGGTTGTTATGAAGACGGAGTCGTACTTTCGTCTGAAACATCGGAATATATTTACCACGCGGCGTGAAAACCCAAAAGAACACCGTCAAACAATCGACAATTGCCCTGAAAACTTCAGTGGATTGCGTAGACTCTGAAGATGGAGGCCAGAATCTCCGTCGAGATAATTGTAACAAACTACCAACCGATAAAGCGTGATATGCCAGAGACAGTAATCTTAAACAACTACGCTGTAGCAACGCCACTTCCTCGTCATCAGACGCACCGTCACCACCTCTGCTACCATTCTCATTATCAGATTCCTTACCATCAGCACATTCTCGGTTTTCAGTACTCACTCACGTACAACACTCAGTCCTTGATTTCACTCACTAAAGCATTATTGATAAATAATGTTCTGAAAATAATCTAGGCTTCTCTGCTCTGAAGACAGGTTCCGAAATTTGGTACCTATCTACCAAACTACACGACGACACCGACCAAGTCGGCTTCCGACTTGTACTCGGGATGTGCCAGGTTTGAATCTTAGCCGGGACACTGTCTCTTCTCGCTAAGATTTATGTATTTTTCCTCAGTCTCTCCAGGCAGTTTCCGACATGGTACCCTACTTTTTTTGAATAAAGGTTGACCAACTAGCCTGCACTCGGATACCACATCACCAACAGACATTCCCGCTACATAACACCAGCACGCCTCAAGTCAGCCTATACAACGCAACAGGTAGTCGCAAGCTCCTGAAGATGGACGTATTAACGTCTGAAACATGTTGAACAGTAGATAATAAAGCAAGTGTCATCTAGTTGGTCAACCTTTATTCAAATA
>Ga0123352_10017008_pt1 | contig 11595 bp, 3 predicted proteins | sample TergutLab28metaG_FD_89700 | JGI IMG/M metagenome (GOLD analysis project Ga0123352, IMG submission 89700) | Labiotermes labralis P1 segment gut microbial communities from Petit-Saut dam, French Guiana - Lab288 P1 | ecosystem: Host-associated > Arthropoda: Insects > Digestive system > Gut ...
GTATTCCAAGTTCTCTGCTCGCTCTACGGGTTGACTTGCGTGGGCTACGCTCAAAACTCTCTTGAATTCGTCTCACGTTCTCTTCTGATACACGTGGTCGGCCGGAGCTTTTGCCTTTACACATACAGTCTATTTGCTCAAATTGGTGATTGCAACGACAAACGCTCTTCCTCGTTGGAGGTTGAATGTTGAAACGAAGACGAAATGCACGCTGCACAGCAGTCGCCAACTCAGTTTTAATGAACTCACGAACGCAAAATATCTTGAGCTGCATAATAGCCATTTTGATCGCAAAAGATGCTGCTGCACGGCTGTGCGCTGGTCGAGCACTCTAGCACTTTAGCAATGTTATTCGAAAACATAGGATCTCCTCTTTCCAATGTTATGTAGATCGTTCATATACCATGTATAATTCACGAAATAGAGACGTACGAAATTGAGTCCATCTTTTTAAATCACGCTGTAAAATATTATGTTCAAAAGTTTTTCCAAAAATCGTGCCGTTTATGATATAATGTGGGAAAATATGGTACAGCCGAAAAGGCCATACGCAGCAATATAATAACGCCCATGCGCTGGATTAATAAGGGTAAAAAAACACACTCAGAATATGTGACCTTTATTCCTACTGCAAGAATGGTTACTGAACACACCTCACTGTTACGTTATACTTACATTGTCTGCCTTGTTTTGATCGTGTGCAGGTACTGACCTCAGGACCTGTCGATAATCTGTCCAAGTTGTTCCAAAAATCACTTAAAATCTTCATAATGTTATAGGTTTTTTCCAGATTGGGAGAGACCAACGGGCCTCAACAAAGAAAGGTTAAATTCAATGTACATAAATATTTGTCTTTTATCGTGCGGAATTATCAGCACAAATGCAATAACTTCAAACACAAAAACAACCCAAATAGCAACAAAAATAAACAATCACTCTTTCAACATTACCATATCACCCTAAATATCAATCGCACATTAACACGAAACCCTACTAGTACTAGTGACAAGCAGTGCCGAATACAAGTGGACAATGGGTCAGAATCTGTAAAAGTTTATCAAATGAATACTACCTCTGTCGTAAAAACGTACTACTTTTTCTAAGAATGTAGTAGTCTTTGCACGTCTGGTTAGTAGTTGATAGATATTAGAAGGAGGATTTCTACAAGTAAGGAAGACGTGGAGAAATATTTAAATTTGTGAGAACGAAATGGAACATCTAACATCTAAAACGGGCGGACAAAATATTACTCCGAGTTACACAACAAAAAGAAGGAGTTCATGAAAATGATGCCTTCTGTCATACAGAACGTTTAGCTTTAAACGTGCAGTTCTTCCTAACTGCTATGGTGGGAGAGATTTTTTACACTGGGCTGCGAAATTTAGTCAGACAAGTGTCAAGTTTCTGTCGTGACTAGACGTTACAGAATTCCATAATATTGAGACTTAATCGATATTAGTTCTAATAGTGTTAGACGCAACATCAATAAACACTGAGCTCTAGAAAAATAAACATTTTCTTTCGAATTAAGCGCAGCACTTTGACATATATATCGATGGCAGTGTAATTTGGAATTCATTAGTAATCCCAGGTTTTGATATTTTGTGCAGGGTTGATGATGGTGATGATGATAATAATAACAATAATAATAATAATAATACTAATAATTTTCATTTATTAAATTGTAAACTTAAGAGCGTGAAGGGCAATTACAAAAGGACCAAAAATAACCCCAACACATACTCACATACAAAAACAAAAAATATTCAACAAAAATTTGGATATGTGATGTAAATTTAATGTTAACTGAACAATTAAAACTACAACACAAATAGAACGTGCTATCAACACAGAGCACTAAACAAACTACACTTTTTCAGTCTAACAAAACGCAGGTGTACACGTACTTTAATTCAGTTGGTTAACCTCAAATTATGCTGCATGTTTCGGCCTATACTAAGGTCAACCTCAGGCATGTCAACACAAAACCATACAAAGGAAAGTACAGTAGAGTCTAAGGGACGCCTTCTTACACTCACGGTTTTTATAGTATTCAAATATAAAATATAAGGCCTACATAATTTTAAAATGCATATTTGTAGAGATAAACATAATTCCACCGCCACGTTAAATTTTGTCCTTACCCATAATATAGAAACTGAATTCAAACGAGGATTTTATAAAAGAACACGCTACATTGAGGACAAGCCGCGTTAGCTAAAATACACAAAAATAATAGAAGAATTTTCATACGACCACTTACTACGGCATACAAGGACCTAGTATAAAAAAGTCTTTATGCATACAATATTAAAATTATGTATTATGTATATTCTTTATTTTAATATCATAATAAGGTGACTGTAAAAAGGGGCCACTTACACTTTATTGTATCTTTCTTAGATGGTTTTTGTGTTGTCATGCCTGAGAATCGCCTAAGTACAGGCCGAAACATGTAACATACATGTAAGTGTAACCAACTGAATTGAAATAAACCTGTGTTGTATTAGACGGAATATACGTATGTATGGTTTGTTTAGTGATAAACACAACGGGATGGTTTCCATAAAGATTTTTGAGCACTAATTTGCTTAATATTATGTGTATATAATTGAATATCAAATTTGGGTATTTGTTGTACACCTAAAAAGGTAATTTCTGAGTGCTACAGAAAAGAAGTTTAAGTTTCTTTTAATAATAATAATAATAATACAGTTTGTAACCTCTATTAGAAATTTCTTTGATGTGTGAGGAAACCTAAGCCAAAGTGCTCAGACATTTAAACCTTTACACTTAGAATAAGAAGCATGGTTAGGCGTACTTACAGTATGCTACGAAGTACAGGGGTACTGATAAGCCCTTAGCCGGACTAGAAAGGAAACAAGCTAATATTTCTGTCAGAATGGCGTGAATTTCCTTCGGCGCCTTGCCTAGCAAAAAAAAAAAAACTTGATGACAGCTCGCATCTCGATGTTGTTGAAATCGCGCGCGTTCCTGACATATTTCCGAGCTTATTTCCTTCTTGGTCGGGCTAAGGACTTATCAGCACCCCGGTATTTCTCTTCGTTTAGTCCTCATCAGCTTATAGTTTGGGTGCGCCATAAGCATCCTACGTTACAAACTTCTCCTCTAGATGAACTAAAGAATGTATGAAGATATTTATATTTGTGGTTTGGCCACATTTTACCGACCCCTTGACACAAAATTCTCTTCCTCCCATCATTTATCCGCGTCTGTCACTCTGACGTCACACAAGTGCAAGACATTGTTGTGCCACTAGCTGCTCATTAGCCCTTCCCTATCTTACTCATTACAATTATTTATTCGCGTAACAATTAGTGCGTTGGCCCGTGTTGTTCACTATCGCGTCTCGCTCGTCTCTTGTTTTCCCGCTCAGAGGAATGATTGACAACAGACCTAGAGAATTAATTTCCTTCTACCTCTTTCCTTTTGTTCTTCTTCTTGTTCTGTGACATGGAAGAGGGAAACAACACACAGGCTGCAGTTTATATCAACATCTATTTACCTTCGAGTGGAATTTTGTACCTCTACATACATGGTGTACAGCGGTATTATTTTCTGATTTCTCTAGCGTAGAAGCTTCTAAATTCAATTTCCCGTGTTCACTCTGTGTCTCTGCACCAGTCTTCTTCTATCGTGTCTTCACTCCCTAATTTTCCAGGTTGCCATTTTAGCACGATAAACCTGTTTAGTTTTTGTGCGTAAGCAGCAAAACGTCTGTTGAAGTCACAACAGGTAAACTGTTGCAATTTTCAAAGGCATGGCCTAATTTTAAACATAAAACCCGCTGAAAGGACATAACAGGTTTGAAATTATTGCGACTTTTTTTTAAAATGCAGCTTAAACTATTCTAGATTATGAGGTCTTGAAATCTGATGCATAAACACTAAATGTTCTTCTTATTCTTACAATAAAACCAACGAGATGCACTAATATCTCAAATTTATTTTTGGAATAGGACTCCACATGTTTCGGACAGTAACTCTGTCCATCCTCAGGGGTCTACCACTGTACACACAGCAACAGGTATATGTCATACAGGTTGCGCTGACTGCTTACTAGCGGGATCAGGATCCATCCTGATCCCGCTAGTAAGCAGTCAGCAAAATGTGGGTGACATATACCTGTTGCTGTGTGTACAGTGGTAGACTGCTGAGGATGCACAGAGAAACTGTCCGAAACATGTAGAGTCCCATTTCTAAACTAAATTTGAGATATTAGTGCATCTCGTTGGTTTTATTGTAAGAATATATCATGATACACAGTCCTCTGAATGTTAAATTCACCAAAGTTTCATTGAATCGTAATATTTTCATGCCTGATTTTTCAGAATTTCGCCGCGATGTAGAGAAAATCTGCACTCTCCTGGGATGTTACGCAACGTATGGTGGTAATTCCTTACTGACGTCTCGAGACAACCTAGCGGTCCCAAAATGTCGGTAAGGAATTACCACTATACGCTGCATAATATCGCAGAACAGCCCATAACCACTATACGCTGCATAATATCGCAGAACAGCCCATATCTCATGCCAGTTGCATCTCTAGTAGCAGGTTCTGCAGATATATCGGTGTGCTGTACTACAAAGCATCACTACTATAAGACAGTAATAGTTGTTGGGAAATATATGACGTGCGAGTGCATCAGTTTTGCCTGTGAGAACGAACGTAAGAAATGTTTGACCTGAATCAATTGATGGATTCTGGAGATAAACCTAAGTGGCAGCTTGAACTAAGACACTAAATTTGATACAGTGACAGTGAACACTAAACGGTCCTTCTATCTATAGGTACACTACTGACATCTATTGTCAAGTTTGGCACTGCCATACTGACTTAAATATCTTCACACTTGTTTATTTCTCCACTTGCTGACCTTATTCGTAACTACTTAAAGTGCACGTATGTGTGGACTAGTCTGTATGTATATTTCTTTCTGTGGCGCTTCGACCTGAATTCGGGTCATGACCTGTCTTTACGGGGCTTCGCCATCACACACTGACACACCACACGTGGTGGGCTCCTCAGGACGAACGATCGGCCCGACGCAGAAGCCTCAACCCGACAACACGCAACACTCACAACAGATAAACATCCACGTCCCCGGCGGGATTCGAACTCACAACCCCAGCAAGCGAGAGGCCACAGACCCACACCTTATACGGCGCGGTCACTGCCTTAGGGATGCATATATATATATATATATATATATATATATGGGCCGGTTAGCTCAGTTGGTATAGAGACTGACTACGGGCTGGACGGTCCGGGATCGAATCCCGGTGGGGACGAGTTTTTCCGCCCTTCCAGACCGGCCCTGGAGACCACCCAGCCTCCTGTACAATGGGTACCGGGTCTTTCCCGTGGGTAAAGTGCGGCCGGGGAGTGCTGCTGACCACTCACCCCCTTCTAGTGCCGCGGTCATGGAAGAGTAGAGCTATACCTTTACCCACCCTCTGGGCCACACCGGGCCTGTAACGGAATCACTTTATTTGTTATTTATTGTCCGTCGTACACAACACTGTGGTGTGAAATTAAGTTATACAACAATTAACAAAGCTACTTGTTTCAACCCCTTGGGCTCATCTGCAGGCTTATAGAACACGTTATATTTTATATACATAAAGAGAAAGTAAAGAAAATTGTCTTTTTATATCCAGGGAGAGAAATTTGTTTTTAATAAGGAGCCAAAAACAGTGAAGTAATAGAGATAGGAGGACTGGGTGCGTTGTACGGACACCTTAATTCTTCAAATTAGGCCTTAATCACAGTGAAAGAAGCTGATGTTCATTAATGGGACATTTAATTTTTAGCGTGTAGTGATTTATTATTACTCAATTTTTTAATTATTAGGTCTGCATTTCTTCTTCAAACCATTGTTTCTTCACCGAATTTCATTGTAGACCGGGTAGAATTCTGCTATGTATTCTGAAGGTTCCTTGTTTAAATTCCGACACAGAGATCAACCGTACAAACTCTAATTTCTCGTGAACTTCTTACGTCCCTTGTAGCTACTTGGATAAATAACTTCTTACTACGTATGTTATCAGCAATTTATCGTTCTGAACTTTCCATTTAACGCCTCCTTTATTAACATATCTTCAGAGTGACAGTGTTGGGTTCTGATGGTGTTGAAGTGCCTGGGACAAGGTGTTTCGATTACACAGAAATTATTTTATGCTGTGTAAAAACACAGAAGGCCATAGTTTGACCAACACACAAAGTGAGGAATAGAAACCTATACAGTAGATTAAGGGCGGCCGGCTATAGAAAACAAGAAGGAAAATCCTACATACAATAAAACAAAAAAAAAAGGCTAATAAAATTTTCAAATCTTGCGCGAGGACTACCTTCTGAAATACGTTATTTAAGGAAAAATGCAAGAAAACTTAGAAGGGAAGAGAAGACGAGGAAGAAGAAGTAAGAAGGTGCTGGATTACCGCAAGCAAAATAGTAGACAGTGGACTTTTAAGCAGGAAACACTAGATTGCACTATCTGGGCAAGTCCCTTGGAAAAGCCTGTGGACTGCTCCCAAGACAGCTCACGTAAATAACGAGCTAGTGGAGCTTCGAGAGGCAAGAGCTTTGTCTTTATTCATCAAGCCAAACGTACGGTAGCAACACTGCTCACTGCTTGAATGAAGGGAACCAGCGACAGCTGCGGTGCAGTAAACCTATAACAGAAGAACTCGGGAAGACGAAGACTACGTGCCGTACTTGCCTTTGACACAATAGAGACAGAGAGTTGTTTGTAACAACAGAGAGGGTATGTTATGTTCTTCTGTGGGAAAATCTTCGTAAGTGTATGGTAGATAAGGATTTGTAAGGAAGCGGTGGAAGACACAATCTCAATGTGCACATTCGGCCATGCAGACGTCACCAGACTCAGTAACCGGGCAATATTCTGAATGCGTATTACCCGATTACGGGCGTAGAACTTTAGTATTTGCAACTAACTACTTGGAGACGTATTATCGATATTATTTTTGTTTATTAAACAAACCTCTGACCACTGCATTTATATGTATGTATGTGTGTGTGTGTATGTATGTATTTATGTGTGTATGTGTGTATGTATGTATGTATTCATATATTCATGTATATATATATATATTCGGGGTGACCATGGTATTGAAACGATGACTAGGTAAGCATTGAGAAGTACTCATACATCGCGACAAAGTGCTTTCCCAGAATTATCCTGGGTTATCATAGCCCTGAGACTAGTCAGTAGGCTTTTCTGTCACCCAGACCGGGGCAGAAATAGGAACCTTCCAAAATGAATGAGAAATTTCAACCACTAAGAAGCCGTGTTTTTGTATGCAATGTGGTTCTTCTTGAGTCAAATCGGTTCAAAGTTCCTTTCAAATATAATTCGATTTTTTCTTGATGTTTGTTATTACCGTCCTAAAGAATAGTATCCAATAATATTTGAAGCGACTGTACCTACAGCCGAAAGCAAGGAAGGAAGGAAGTGGCGTTTAAAAAGTGTTATTAATTACAAAGTATGTGATAACGATGATGGTGCTGATGAAGAAGAAAGCGCAGTCAAAGTCTTGAGGAAAGAGAGGGTGAGGAGTAGGTAGGAAGGCAGAGTAATGAAAAGGCCTCTTTGAAAGTGCTCCTCATTAATTATCTGCTGTGGAGGGGTTGCAAGGAGGAGAGGGAGTTAATATCGGCTTACAGGTGGTGCCTGCTTGCGCCTCCGGAGAACATTTTGCCTCCAGCTCGTGTCGTGCCTGCACAACTCAGTGCACAACGTGCCTGTCAATTTCCAATGTTATTTAGTGTCAGGGTGCTGTGAGCTATACTTGCTTTCAAGCAAGTTTCCGGGGGGGTGGGCGGGGGGGGGTTGAGAAATTAGTCTTAAACAGTGATCCACATTCCTGTCTGTGCAAGTGTTTCACTGATAACTCAAAACAGATTTACATGAAACTTGGTCTGAATGTCACGTTGTTGGAATTAGAGTGCCTTCAGAACGACATTCTTAAAATGTTTGCCGTAACAGTGAACGTGCAGTCTACTGTTTAGCACAAATGTTTCGTATTCCGGAGGATCTGAGTTAAAATTTCGACCAGGAGAGTGACAATACATTGGATTATTCATCATTCCCTCTTAGACAAATTCCGGAACAACTAAAAAATCGGTCATAAAATAAGTTTACAAAGCACAACCTTCATTATTTCATTACCGTGTCTAAGAACACAGTTCAGACTGAACTGTACTGCTACACCACCATTTCCCTCATAGTCCCTACTACGACCGACTCAGTTGACACATCGTTGTACGAGCGTCTGTATTCCCCGTATGTATATTTGCACATGTTGTCGTGCCACGGAAGTTGCCACAACGCGAACAATTTCAATTTGTGCCCGTCGAGATTCAGCTTCACCGCTGGAAATTTGCGATAATCGATCGGCGAGAAATCCCCCGATCTAACCATAATGAATATAGGTTTCTTCGTTTACAACGTTATGAGTCCTAAACTGATCTCTGACCACCCATGCATAAAACTGTCTTGATAACGCTTAATGTTACGTCTTTTGCACTCCACTATTAACTTATAACTCCGACATTTGCAGATGTGTAACCTTATCCCTTTAAGACGCAATTAGGTAAACCTAGATTACGAAAACATTGATTATTATACGTCAGCACTACTATTTTTATTATACAAGGCTACACGTTTCGACCTTTTAAACGGTCATCTTCAGGCCTTTTAACAGATTGAGTCAACAGATGCTGTGTATATGTTGGGATCCCAATATGTTTACATCGATAAAATACGTAAAATCAGACCGTCAGTTACCAAGAAAGGAGTGATATATGTATTACATAACTATATGTAGTTAAAATATTTAAAATGGTAGTTCGGTGTTTATCAGCTACAATACCGGGTGCCGTTACTAGCTAAGTATTCCTAGGAAGATGTGGGGTTTTTTTATTAGAGACGTCGAAGTGAGTCCTTTGTTACTAGAGCTCCGCGGGATTGTGCGTGTTGTCGAACGGCAACAAAAACAGATTAATCCAGATTATAGCTATAAATTATGCTGACACGTGATTACTTGTCTACGATTAATCTGTTTAGTGGATTATCTAGTTAAAGGCATTTAAGAATTTGTAAGTGACCAATTTCAAAATGCAGATAATCTAAATAACTGCACCTTAGAAGTCTCATATTTCCATGATCAGTCAATAATGTAACTGATTCAGGAAATGAACTAGGCATCGTCTGATCTTCACAGCCTACTGACTGACCGCTTTAGGTTGTACCGTGTCTCATACCAGAGGGTACTGAAAATTGTCTGCTTGGAAGTAAAGAGGTTGGGGCCTGAAGCTGACCACTCAGACATCTAATGTTTAGGTAGAAAGTGCATTGACCTATATTTCTACTCCTCCAGACATCTTCATGGTACAGCTCTTAATTAAACACAGGGACAGTATTGCACCTGTGTATTGTTTTTACTTGCGTGAATTTATGTAATTCTCATAAGGCGAGAAGCATAGACTGAAGGTTTCGGCGAGAAAATGCTTGGTGAGAAAGTAAGTAAAAGAGAATGCTGGATAGAGTCGTGTAGAGACCAGTATCTCAATTTTTATTTTGGTCAACGTTTCGGGACATACACCCAGTGCGCATCCAACAGGAAAAACACGTCTCAATTTCCTGTACGAACACCTTAAATGGAAATATCATTTGAAGAAATAGTTGGGAATGTCAACGGTGAAAGGAAATTTACGTAGTATATTTCACTAGACTCGTGTTACAATTCAGCGACTTTTTTTCGAATGTGTCAAAGAAAATAACGGATGAGAAGAGGCAGACAATTTCTTATCCCAGTGAAATTTGCATTTTTTTTTACCGAAAAGTACCGTTTATCTTTAGAAATCGGATGCTTCTAAGTAGTGAATCCTCGTCATTTAAGAACGCTATCGTTTCAAACATAATTTATCGGCGTTATGGAATTATGGAGGCAAGGCTTTTGTAAATTAGCGTCACTGAAAGCACTCACCGAGAGAGAAATAGCATCAGCTGTTGTAGTGGTTGCCGCAAGACTAGGGTGACGGTGTTCTGTCAGGTTCTCCTAGTGACCAAGTTACCAAGTTATCTGTTATGCACAGTCACGATGAAGGTACAGAGCATGATATCGTCTTGGAAACCACATGTTCATATTCTGGTTCTTCATTGAAGATTGTCGATGCTGAAATTTTGCTCGCATTATGGATCCACCTGGATTTCCTTGTGACATACACCCATTCTTCTACATTACTTGATATTTACCCCCATCACTTCACGTTCACTTCTCTTAGATCATTTCTTTTATTTTAAACTTTCCACAGTCTGACACTAACAATTTCCTTCCACTTTGACACAATTCTACAACGTTCCTTAGCCCCCATTTTTTCAATTTTAATAAAAATCCAACCAGATGCAACAGTATGCAGATATTTATTTACTGCAAAGTCACTCTACATGTTTCGGGTGCTCCAGCACCCATCATCAGGAGTACTAAAAACTGTAACCGCAGCCTCCGGTACAGGTCATAATATCGGTATAGCTACGTCCCTCCAACGTGGCCTGATCGGCCAGGTTGGAGAGACGTAGCTGTACCAGTATTATGACCTGTACCGGAGGCTGCGGTTAGAGTTTTTAGTACTCCTGATGATGGGTACTGTGACAGCCGAAACATGTGGAGTGACTTTGCAGTAAATAAATATCTGCATACTGTTGCATCTCGTTGGATTTTTATTAACATTGAATTACGATGCACGGAACCGTGAGTTTAAAAGCCCCATTTTATATTCACGCTAAACATATTCTCCAACCACTCGAACGTCCCCCTTCTGTGGGCAGCCATTGCAGTGTTTGGCCGATAAAAGGGGTCTTAAGTGGTTGTCAACAATGAGAGATTTATCTGTTGTGATTATTCGAATGAGATATAGAGTATTTTTATGATTAGTTCATGACTGTCTCTTAGTCCTTAAAGCTTATTTAAAATTTAGCTGAGAGAATTTAAACTGACGTAAAAATTTTCACTTAAATTCACTGAGCTTTATCGGTTCAATGTAATTTAAATTAACTTCATACAGATATTGAAACAAAACTGTTTATCTCATTGAAATAAGGTCCTTATAAAAACTTTGCGGAATATGGCATGAAACAAATGCAAATGACGTTCAATTTAAACATGTTACATATGTTACCGTATATTCTCGAATCTAATCCGCAACCTTTTTACAGTTTCAGGGGGCTAAAATGTCAGATGTGGATTAGAATCGCGTGCGGATTAGATTCGCGGTCGTGAGGGGGATTTTGGAAAAATGATAGAGCTGCTTACGTGTCTTAAGAACGATACAATACAATAAGTTATTATTTTACTTAATATTTATAATATTATATAATATATCATACAGGGTTATTCATAAGTCTGTGAAACATGTAAGAAAACTGGTTGATGCCACAGTTGAATGAAGACAGTAATGATTACATCTTTCAACAAGACGGCTCTCCGGCTCACTACAAAGACGTGCGAGGGTATCTCAATCGAAACTTGCCACAAAGGTGGATAGGACGCA
>Ga0123352_10017010_pt1 | contig 11594 bp, 7 predicted proteins | sample TergutLab28metaG_FD_89700 | JGI IMG/M metagenome (GOLD analysis project Ga0123352, IMG submission 89700) | Labiotermes labralis P1 segment gut microbial communities from Petit-Saut dam, French Guiana - Lab288 P1 | ecosystem: Host-associated > Arthropoda: Insects > Digestive system > Gut ...
AATTTACCTTGAGAGCAGGATGTTGGATAAAATTTTGTAAGTGGTTGGCAAAAGTGATATGCCCCTATAATTATTACAATCTGTTTTATCCCCCTTCTTATGAATAGGTACTATGATCGACTCTTTCCACTCTTCAGGCAGTTTCTCCTTCTTCCAAATAGAAATAATAAGTTTATGAATCTCCAAGTAAATTTTTCTACCTCCTGCTTTAATCAGTTCTGCCGATATTTGGTCAATACCTGGAGATTTGTGACTTTTTAGCTTGTCGATAGCCAGCTCAACCTCAGAGGCACTTGGCTCAGGTACAGTACTAGTGGTTCTGCTGTGTGTATTTCTGCCTGCCCAACATCCTTAACCCAATGCACGCTGAATAGCTGGGAGAAATATTTCCCCCACCTAGCCACAATACCGTGGGAGTCTGCAACCAAGTCGCCTTTCTCATCCTTTACTATATATTACATCTAGGCTGGTACCCCTTCTTAAAGTCACTGATGCCCCTATACAAGTCCCGAATTTTCTGGATCTTATTGTTAGTTTCAAGTTCCTCAATTTTAGCTCTCAGATATGCCTTCTTTTTGTTCCTGAAATGCCTGCTAACTTCACGCCTTACCTTGTTCACATTATCTACATTGCTTTGGCTTGGATCCTGCATCCACTGAATTTTAGCCCGCTTCCTTTGATCCAAAAAACCTAAACATTCTTCATCAAACCAGGGTTTATTATGCTTAAATTCATCCAAACCCAGACTCTCTTTCGCTGAGGTTTGGATATTCTCTTCAATGTTTTTCCCAATTCCTATTTACGTCCTCGTCATCATCCGCGTTCTCCAAAGCTGCAAACCTCTTTGTAATCTCAACCTGATACTGCTCCCTAACCTCTGGCTCATTTAGCTTCCTCAAGTTAAATCTTTGCCTATCAACCCTCTGTGCGGCCTGTTTACCCACTGCTAATCTTTGCCTAACCTTTGCAATCACCAGATAGTGATCCGTATCACAATCAGCTCCCCTAAAACTTCGCACATCCAGTACACTCGAATGCCATCTCCTATCTATCAATACATGGTCAATCTGGTTTAATATACAAATAATTACCCTTTTTTTTGCACATGTGTGTAACAATAGCGCACTGAGCTACTCGTGTATGTCACTTTTTTCATAATGCTACATTTCTGAGACTATAAAACGGAAACCAATTACAGCTGCTACGGGAAGTAAATTTCGGGTCGTACCGGTTAAATATAAAGTCCACTTCACACAAAGCTCAGATCGAAATCGGTCCCACTATTTTCTCAGAAGCGACATATTAAATCTGACATACTTCACCCAGTAACTGAGACAAAGTTACCAGCAGTTTTTATAAACGGAACAAGAGGCCGGAAGGAACGGGGAATACCCCTCCCACGTGCATTCAATGTACGTGCACACAACACGCAAAGGCATCAAGTTCGGCATCTAGATTCATTAAAGTCACACAACTTAAAATTTTAATCAATAATCGTAACACATTTTGTGATAACTATTTGTCAAATCAAATTTGAAGTCGTGAATTAGTGTACTTTTTAATCTCTATGGCAACATTATCTATTGAATGTGCATGGGGTTAACGATGTTAGGCAGATAGAAATACACACAGTAGAACCAATAGAGCCTGAGTCGAGTGTCTTTGAATTTGAGTTGGCTACTGAAAAGCAGGCACTGACCAAATCCCAGCAAACTGATTAAGGTAGGGGTAGAACAAGTGGATCTGCGATCCATAAACTTATTGATTCTATTTGGAATAAGGATGAATTGCCTAAGGAGTGGAAGGAGTCGATCATTGTACCTATTTATAAGAAGGGCGATAAAACAGACTGTAGTAATTACAGAGGCGTATCACTTTTGTCAACCACGTACAAAATATTGTCCAACACCCTACTGTCAAGGTTAACTCCACATGCAGAAGAAATTATTGGGGATCATCAATGTGGATTTCGACACAATAGGTCAACTCCTGAACATACATTCTGCATTCTGTACTCCTCACCCAGTATTGGTCGGGTTATCAAATCGACAAAAATAAGATGGGCGGGACATGTAGCACGTATGGGGGGAGAGGAGAGGCGTATGCTGGGCTTTGGTGGGGAAATCTGATGGAAAGAGACCACTTTGGAAATCCATGCGTAGATGAGAGGATACTATTAAGATGGATCTTCAGGAAGTGATTTGTGGGCGCATGGACTGGATCGAGTTGGCTCAGGATAGGGACAGGTGGCGGGCACTTGTGAATGCGGTAATGAACCTTCGGGTTCCATAAAATTAGGGGAATTTCTTGACTAGCTGAAAACCGGATAGCTTCTTAAGGATTCTGCTCCATAGAGTAAGTAACAAACCAATTAATTGAGTAAGCATGGCAACATGACATTCAAAGCACATGACACACGTCAAATAATAGAATATGCCGACTGGAACGGTTTCCTCAATGTGTGCAAGTTTTACAACGAAGGTTATTTTTACTACGTAGGAACCGTATTCCGTACATACCACACAGATTAGCAACGTATGTTTGTGCACATTCTACAACAAAGTCCTGAACTTGGTTAGTCTACCGTCGTAATTCAAGCCATTTACAATTCCCTTGTATTTGTCAAGCTGAAGATTTTCTCTGCCTTCCATTCATCATAGATGTTTGTGTCATTTAAACATTATACAAAGACACCAATATGTCCGCCTAATTTGAAGATAAACATCGATTAATATTCATTAACTTTCCGCAGCAAAGCGTAAATAGAAACTTCAACATCCGGACCACTCGTAGCCGAGCGGACAAGGCACAGTTCTACTATGGTTCGGGGACCATACTATGCTAGTTGGAGCCTTAGTATCGGTTTTTTTTTTAATTTTTGTTTCACTTTGCATATGCATAAACTCCAATTTCAGCTACGCAATCGTGCTACTTAACTGTACGTTTCAACGTTATTTAAGGTGCAATGGCGAGCCTAGTACATCGGACGAATGACACACTGCTGTTATTTTCCGTAATTTGTTGTTGACTGATATTCTGGTTCGAAGCGCCCATGTCGGAATTTGAATGTAGACAACTTTATTTGCAAAACACAAAACGTTTTGTTTCTTGAAGCATATCAGTTACTTTTACAAAATGCGAATTAATGTCAGCCTCTAAACGGGCTCTTTTCAAGGTCTGGCTTCTTTGGTAGGATATCCACAGAAAAGTCAAACACAGACATACATGGATATTATAAATTACTGTAATTATGATGGCATTTGTAGGCTTACAGCAATTGGGGTTTGGAATACAGAACATTTTGGGCGCTTGGTTTTCGTTGCACAGTAAACATTTGAGATCGCAGAGAAAAGGAGTCTTACAATTTGCCAGTGAGCTGGGTGTATTTATACGAGGTATATTGCTCTGTGCCGATCTCGATGGCCGTGCGGTTCAAGGTGTGGGTCTGAGGCCGCTCGCTTGATAGGACTGCAGGTTCGAATCACGCTGGGGGCATGGATGTCCGTCTCTTGTGAGTACAACGTGTTGTCGTGTAGAAGTCTCTGCGACGTGCCCTCCACTCGTTCTGACACGTCCTACCGAGTGCAGAGTGCCTAGCTGAGCATGATCTAGAAACCTCGACAAGGAGGAGGCGTAGACCAACTAGTGATATCGAGCCACGCAAAAGAAATTGTTCTTTATTTCAAATTACATGCTAAGGATTAACATTTTATGTAACTAGCTTGTACAGTACATAACACAACCATGTCATACACAATTATGTATTGCCATAGTATACTTGCAAAGACAATAAGCCAGCAAATGTCCAGCAGAAAGTGGAGCCCGCTCATGGTATCTACCCGTACAAACCCGTTCACAGCTGCACTGCTGCACAGCGAACGATGTCACCGCCCGCTCTACAGACCTCCTCAGTCCCGCGAATCCCACGTTAACGCGGGAATTTGAACCGTACACGGCGAAAGGTAACGGCCTCCGTCCTGCTGTACTCAATTCCGCGTTTACAAAAACTCTCCCCGTTTTACTCAGTAGCCAAAGGGCTTCTATTTGTCCTTGATTTCCTTTAAAAAAAAAGTAATTGCATAATAGGACTGTCTATTATGACAACGTTACGAACGCACGCGTATATCTCTCATGAAACAGCAACATGTCACAACCCCCCGACACACAATTGTACAGATCCTTAACAGAACAACAATTATTTATGTGTATACGAAAATACAAGGAAACCAACTTCTCATAAACACGACATTTTGACACAAGTTGTGTTTGTAACACGGCTGTCTAGTAATGCTGGTATCTAGTTTGAAGAACTGTGTGGGTTACGACAAACTGCTGTTTCTTGAGCGGTATGTCCTCGCCGACAAAACAATTCCGATACTGAAACCGTATGAACAACAAAGCCTATATTCTTACTCACATGAACCACCTGTAAGCTGTAAACCTAATGAAATATCTAACTTGCTTATGCATTACGACAGTTTTACGAATGGACTGAGGTCCTTGAAACCGCCGCTTATGAAGACAGTTAATGAGAGTGTCCGTAAACGGTCCACAACATTTTGAACACATGTTGGGGACTACACTTTGTCTAATGTTCTCTACAAAACCGCTGCCTTGTAAGTCGTGGCGACGTCTAATCTGACACTTCATCATCGACATTGCGAAGGAACCTGCTGGATTACACGGATCGAAATCCACTAAGACATAACCATCACCGTTAAAATCGCAATATGGCTATTATCTTACTTACTGTCATAAGGCCAGCGATCGCTTTATGGATTTAATGCTTGCAAAACAATAAAAGGGGGTGGAAACAGTTCTTTGCATTACAAAAACCAGTTATGGACGCCTGGCATACAATGGATCAAAATAGAAACCACCAAAGGCAACTGTTTTATACTTTAAGGACTCTCGAAAAGCAATGTTCCCTGGGCTATAAACATTAAATGAGAAGTCACTGTAAAGTTCAATGTACCGCGTTTATTTCGCAGAAATATCGCCACTTTTGAACACAACACCCAAGCACATTCATGCTCTGTCCCATTTTTGCAATAGTTTAAAAATTTCCTGTCCTCAAAAATCGGATCTTGCATTTGTAACCCTTCAAGAACAGCCATTCAACTTCCTTTACTGTGCATTCGGCTTCAGCAACCCGCACACATCAGTCCGACGGGGCATGGTCATGACCAATATATGGTCCAGAAGTTCCCAGTCAAACGACTGAAACAACTCCTTTGTCCTACGTGCGTTGTGTGGTGTTGTATTACCTCGCTGCAGGATCAAACCTCACGAGAGATGTCCAAGTCTGTTCCTACTCAAGCCTCATTAAGTCGTAGCAGCGTGTCCCAAGAGGCGTTCACGTTGCCTGATCTGCACCGAGGCATGTATTCAACGTAGATGACGCGCTCTGCATCCCAGATTACGAATACTATCGGGGAAGCTGGGTGTTTCCACCGAACTCCAACTTGCTGTGTTTGAGGAATGAAATGGTACACCCCTGTACCAACACTGTCATTACTGATCAAGAAACTCGTCTCTGTCTGCTTGATATCACTAAAGATATGAAAGAGAAGCCCTGAAACGTCTATATTTGCGCTCTTCCGTCAGGTATCACGGTACACAGCGTGCACATACTTTGCGGTATTCCAGTTCTTCATGGGCAATTATGTAGGCATATACAGTTCCGATGGACAACTATAATGAAAGCACAAAACTCAGTTTGAGGCTAGTTGGTTTTCATCCACTCATGCTACTTTCGCATCCGTCCTTGAGGTGCTGGGCCGAACGGTGCAATCACCATCGCGGGTGTCCGATCATTTTCGAAATCTGTGCACCATTTCTGGCACACACTCTCATTACACTGTCACCACACACCTAACTCAAGTAGCGGTGAATTCCTGTGGGGGAGGGGGAACATGTTCCTTCTACTGAAACCGAATCACACTAGGAAATTCTGTGCGGGACGAAGTTTCCAATGTCTCTGCCACAGTACATTACACTTACCCTATGAATAGCATCTGACTGACATTTGCGTCATATGTTGCATGTTACACCTTCCATTATTGCTACCGCCTACAGGAAAACAAAATATATGAAGAACACTACATTTACAGGCTAGAGGACCTTACATTCTGAAGATGCCTCGCAGGTCTCTGCAAATTTCTTGCAGACGTAACTGGACTTTCCTGCAAGCCAACAGAAAATGGGCTTTTATTTTGCGGACAGCAAAAAGACGCTACTATGGCCTTGGCCTTAGAACATGCCACTACAAACTTCCAGGAATTATCAGGATAAACTGGATCTGAATGCAAAACACAAGCCTTTTGTCCACCACGCTGAAGACAATGTATTGTGTCAGAACATAAAAACAGCAAACAAAAGACTATTGGGTGAAAAATAAACGCAAAGAAGATTTCAGGTTTTCAGGGATGTGACGCCGTGTCTTTAGGTGAGTGCTGACGGAAACCACTCAGCCAATGGCACAGCGTCACAAACCAGAAGACCTGAATCCTGAGCAATCCTGAGACAGAAGTCATAGCTCATATGCTTTAAAAAGCGGCAAATTTCAGATATTGAAACGACAATAATAGTTCAGTACAACAGGTAAATTAATTTAGGGAGTAACTGCTGTTGCCATACAGTTCAGAATCTTTTGCGTTCCCATGTAATTGTAAAACTTAAAGCAAGCCTGTACCTCATGATTTCATTTGCTGTTATGCAACAGAATGAAACTTGAAGAGATCTGACAAAGCACCCAATGACGAGCTACTCTTTACCAAACATTATTACAGTGATCGAATAACACTGGATAAGGGGGGTAGATAATACTGCACGCTTGAGGGAGATGGCAAACATATAGACCTACGCATAACATAAAAATATGAAGGGACCTATGTGTAAATCCGAAGACACGAAAGGTCAACCGTTTAAAGCCCAGTGGTAACTACATACACCACATACTGTAACATTTAGAAATCTGGAGTTTATACGTACCACTTAATTCTTTAAACAGCATTAACTGATTGGTCGATGTAGTGGACGTGGACTTCGTTCTGTGTAAGGTAGGAGCTGAACTTTTACGCATAATTTAGACGAATCAGTTTATCTTTCTGGGTGGTTTTCAGTCTTCAAGTCTGCAAATTTGATTAATCTGGCTCTGGACATAGACCAACAGAGGGACGTGATGAACGCAGTAATAAACTTCCAGATTTCTTTCAAGGCGAAGAAAAATTACAAAATGAACCACTACCAGCTGCTCAAGAATGAACTGGCTCCACAGGGTTACCTACTGCACTATACGTGACATGTCCTGTGAAATGAAAAGATCGCCTCCTTCATTATTCCACCACGAAATGATTGATACAGATTTAACACTCTTGACTGTCTTGGAATGGAATGGATTACTAAATAAATCGTCTTTCCTACTGCACAGTCGAAATCTTACAAATCCATTATTATTTTTGTTATTCCAGCATATTTTTGGAAAACATTTATTACGTAAGGATATTTAAGGTTTAATTGGTCGGATACATCAACCCTTTACACTGTCGCCATTAGCTGCAGTCTCTGACCTACAAAAATCTTTCGTACGAAACTGTTGGTATGGTTATGATCTACCTTCCTACCACGCGTCACACGCCTAGCTCTAATAATAACCGTCAAGAAAACATTCTCCCATCCGTCGGCATGTTATTTTACATTCTGCATAATAAAAGCGTTTACAAAAGTTGCATTTTTTTCACATTTGCCGTAAACAATTTAAAGACCGTAAATTAAAACTTACTCCGACGTCACCAGTCCACGCGTCGGTCATGTTTTAATGACTGCAGGAAATAATTGCAGGATCTTCCTTGAAAAATTGACAATTTCGTAACAGGTATAGAAATGGCACCCAAAGATATGCCACTGTGATTACAAAGACACGTCAGTGGGCTCCGAGCCAGAAGAATTCACTCTATTCCTCATTAATCATTACGATAACCATGTAAGGTAGAAAGTACTAATAATATGAATGAATCTCCTGATTTTAAGATTCTTTGTCCCCCTTTACTTCATCTGTCTTATGTTCAGACAGGAAATACTGTCCACAAAAAACTTCAACCTACACACAAGACAGCGCTCAATAAGATAATGAGTGATGTCATTAAATGTACACGATTTTGAAATAATATTGCTGAAGAAGCGAGGGGGTAGAGGAATGAAAACCAAGCGTATTTTGGTAGGATGTATAATCAAGTTTTTGTTATTTATACTGAAAAGCTCCCCCCCCCCCAGTATCCCTACTTTGCCATAATGGTGGGATTTGCGTGGTCAAAACATCCTGAGAGCTATGCCGACAGTGGCGTAGATATTGGCAGGGTCTACAGTGCTGGACAGGTCAAAGGATATGACCCAGAATAAAAGGGACATCCTGGTCCTACAGGTTAGGGGTTGGGCATGAGACCGACTTCAACCCGCAAATAGTTTACGTCGAGAAAATCTCAAAGATGTCTAGGACGGGATTCACAAACAGAAGATAACATTACATAACCTAGGAATACGAGGTTGGAGGAAACCATCTGGGGATAGAGATGTATGGATGCACCTTCTGAGGGAGACTAGGGCCCAGAAACGACTGTAGCGCGATACATGGATGGATGGATGGGTATTGAACTGTTTAAAAAAGTACAACGAGCGTACCATGAAGAGCCCGGCAAATATCGTGTTTGCATTCTAATTCAGTCTGATATTTGTAATAATGGTGGGTGTAACTGCAGCAGCACCTCATTTCCTCCCAAGAGCTTAAGGGGAAGTGGTGGGCAATGGTGGAACTGAGCAGCATCTTTACGTATTCCCTGTAAAATACATCACCTCGTTTTAAGATCAAGATGGCCATGTGATAGAACTGCTTTGTCAATCCGGTTCCCTTGAAACTCTCTACCCAAGAAGTCCCTCCCGAACTGCAAAGTCAGATGCGGAGGCGCTCCGCTCCATACTGCTGGAGTAGCAAAATATTAGAACTCTCCACTTTTAAATTTCTTTCGGTATGAGGAATTTCTCCAACATGCGTAGGTACACTATACCAGGCATAAAAAAAAATCTCTAACGAGCATTTTAGTGTGGATACAGCACAAAAGGCAATGAAATGGGACTATATCTTGTCGAATTCATCACTGCATGAAGACTGTTACTCCCAAAAATTCTAAAGTCACGTCGATTAACAGGCTCGGACAAATAGGAATTGGCTTCGTCACTAAACACAATTTTGATTTTAAAGGTTCGTCCAGATCGTCTTAAACTTTTCAAAAGAAGTCACAGAAAAATGTGCAGGGAACTTTGTCTTGCACTGTTACACGTTGCAACACTTCGTATCTGCAACTTCGAAATCACAAAATGAGTTCGCAAAATGTTGTGCCCTACTGACTTCGTGTATTCAAATATCGGACAGCTTGTTTTATCTTCCTGAACTGCGAGCGAATAAAAGCCTCGAACTTATTCACCTTAGCTTCAGTGACTGGTCGTTGCCCTTCACAAATGCAAGTAGCCTCATTATCAACTTACACAACCTGCAGATGGGCATTTTCTTGGCGGTTACCAACGGAACTCTGTACGAAATCTCCTTTGCACTGTAACCACACATTTCGATTCATGATACCGCAGCAAACAATTCAGATTCCACTCTCCATAAACGTGGTGTTAGCGCCTATAGTGGCAAGACCTGGAAATTCAAGTAGCGCGCTTTTGGAATACATTTTTTTTTGTTTTCCAGCCCAAGTACGTTCACTTTTCCTTCTCGTACGTTTCAGTACGGAGGCGAGATTACATTAAAACTGTCTAAATTTAATGTCTTCAATCTGCAACTACAAAGTTGCAAAAGCCCGTATTTCCTGCGACGGTAGGTAACTTCACAAGTGAGAGACGTCTGCCTGTTAATCAGTACCGTACATTGTGTTCCGTTCTCCTGATCATCACAAACACGTTTAATTTGTTCTGCGCCATGGAAACACATGAACCGTATAGTGCCTTACCACGTCATAATGTCAAGCGGAGTTGCAAATTATTTTACCGTACAAATACACATGCGAATTAAACAAATTGCTGATTCCTTATATTCCGTAATTACCGATATCATATCATAAATTGATAGTACGGTGACTTATATTATCTTCACCCTTCCACGCCAACTTCCTGATAAAATCCGTACACATTCGAATTCTTGGATAGTACGTACCGGCGTACAATACTGAATGTATGCACAGTCCACGACTTACAATCATCAGTTTCTATGCAGCTCATAAATAGATTTTTCGACAATAAAATACCAGTATCAAAACGCAAAAATTAAAAGTCCGATAACACAAATAAGAACATCTCCCAATATCAGGAGCTAGCCTAAAAATGAAGTTTATAACTAGCTATGGGTTTGATGAAAGCGGTTACATTTTCCATCAGTTAGCTACTCTTCTCTGCGCCACCATGTGCAGAGATACTTCGCATTCAAGGCGTAGTGACATTTACATATACTGTAACAACAACGACTGCAAGCCTGACTGATAAAAATAATCCCGGATTAGTGCAAGCAATTTCAGCAATGTCTAAGTGTGAGACAATTAAAACGAACAGATTAGTTACTACAAAAAAAAACTTCTTTATATTACGTAAAACAGAAATTTTCAACCTTTATGACTTACGAGAAGGAAGCCTACAGTCAACGACCACTGAATGGTAGTTAATCAAATTATCAGGAGTGGTTCTTTATAACAAATGTGTCCGTGCTGATAAAATAAAATTCAAATAGCCAAATCAGCCAGGCATATACAGAATGCAATTCACTAAGAATATAAAACATGTACATTCCACAAGAAATACTCGTCGGACCGTCAATTTATTTCATAAATAACCGAACAAGCTTTCGTATTTGACAAAGAATAGCGGACAACCAAACAGAAAATTTAATTTGTAGTCATTGTTTACTGTAACGGGCAGCCGTGGGCAGAACGTAACACGCAGGAAGGAGCTGCAGACTCTACTCCAACAAAAGCATGGCGACTGTTTGCCAAATTGTTTAAACAAGGAGTTCCGAGCATATGAGATCAGGCTACTTTCCTATTGCACTGATATGTAGTCCTACACAGCTAACAGCATTATTACTACTGTAAGAACTTCTTACTAACGAACAGATTTTGCACATGTTATATTTGTCGAATATAACCTCAAAGCTGCGCACAGACATCATGCTCGTAATTGTTAACTTGCAAATTACATTTCATTGCGTAGGTACGTCAATGAATAATCAGTTACAGCGACGAATACTTACGCATGCAATCAAGTTTCTAATTAAGTGAGTAAACGCCATTAACACAACTTTGTTTTTGTAGTATTTATTGCAATATGTTTCGAAACTAAAGGGTCATCATCAGGCTGAATACATTTTAAAACACGTAAAAGACTATACAACTGCTTTCACCAAACTGAGATCTCAGTTTTTACAATTTTGTTTGTTTTGTGTAATACATGTTGTTTTTTTGTGATTAATTAAAATTTGCTATTAAAATAAATATTGGAAATTGAGGTATATGTACAGCTGAATATCCCGTCCTACTCCATCTGACCAC
>Ga0123352_10017011_pt1 | contig 11593 bp, 6 predicted proteins | sample TergutLab28metaG_FD_89700 | JGI IMG/M metagenome (GOLD analysis project Ga0123352, IMG submission 89700) | Labiotermes labralis P1 segment gut microbial communities from Petit-Saut dam, French Guiana - Lab288 P1 | ecosystem: Host-associated > Arthropoda: Insects > Digestive system > Gut ...
CAGGTCTAGGTTAAAGAAGGAGTAGTGCTGTAACTGTACCCGCACCCTTTTGTGCTTTCATGGTGTATCAAGGAGTGACATTTACCATTATCGGTATTTAAATATACAATGTTGTATCAGTCAAACACAACAAAACTTTATGTAAACATAACAAATTTTGTTGTGTTTGACTGATATATCATTATATATTTATATATGTGTTTGGACCTAGGAGGGACGAGGAAACGAGGGAATGGAGGAGATTGCATAACGAGGAGCTAAATGATCTGTACTCCTCACCCAATATTGTGCGGGTGATAAAATCGAGACGAATGAGATGGGCTGGGCATGGGGCGCGTATGGGTGAGGAGAGGGGGGTGTATAGGGTCTTGGTGGGGAAACCGGAGGGAAGGAGACCACTGGGGAGAACTAGGCATAGATGGGTGGATAATATTAGGATGGAACTCCAGGAGGTGGGATGTGGGTATATGGACTGGATTGGGCTGGCCCAGGATAGAGAGAGGTGGCGGACGTTTGTGAGTGCGGTAATGAACCTTCCGGTTCTGTGAAATGCGGGGAATTTATTGATTAGCTGCAAACCAGTTAGCTTCTCAAGAAGGACTCTGCACCTTGGAGTGAGTAAGTAAGTAAGTTCAACAATTCGGGATGGCAAACATTAAACTTATCTGTATTATTGATTCTTGATTATTTACATAAGGTGCCCAAGTTATTCTTTCATAGTTCGTGTCACCCCACAACAGACGACAATACTATAAACGTAAACATTTGTTTAGTGGGGAGTGAATATCTGCTGCTGCTTCTGTAATTCCTTTTTTTCTAACGTTTTAAAATTTTTTAAGAATTTGGTTTTGGTTTGTACAAATTATTGTCCATTTGTGTTATAAACGACCCCTGTGAAAGTCTTTTCTTTTCCTTTCTGAACTCTCTTTTTGTTACGTTAGATAATATTTTATATTCTATTTTATCTCCAGCTCTCATGACTGTAGACAATTAGGTATGCTTTCTTTTTGTCCTTCTGCCTTTTTGTAGGACGATAGTGAATACAGAATTGGAAAGAATGTTAAAGGAGGCGATATAGTTCTGTTGTGGGACTCAATCAAAATTGCTGGCCTTTCAGCGGGAATTCGAAATAGGCACCCCTCGAATCGATCTCAGAGGCGTTAAGGTTTGGAGGAAACTTGCTCTATGTGTTGATTTCCTTTATGCCGTTCTCTTTCCCCCGTCCCTCTAGTTTTCTATTATCATTTCACAGATTTGTACAACATCGAATATGATTTTGACCTTCCAGTGACAAATGACCCACAAATACACCCGGAAACGTCAGGTTATCCTTGTTATACCTACGTCAATGCTGAGAGGGCAATCCTGCCAAAATAAAATCAGCCCATCTTCACAAGATCTCGATTTGGTCAATGTGACGACAGCTGGCAAACAGAGGGCAGTCATACGCACAGAGAACAGCGGTATTCACAAAATGAAATTTTTTATGTGCACAACCGGCATAACCAAATTACATTCTCTGGGGGACAATATTTGACTACGCTATATGGGATTTGAGGTTTTCACAAAGGTGAAAATATAGATTACCGTACTCAAGGTTTATGACACCTAAGAGACCATACCGTGTAACAACCCGAAAGACCATAACATACATACATAATCGACCAGTCTGGTAACTCGTTTCCCTACCTTTTTCAGGCTCTTGGATATTGCTAGGAAAGAGATGAGGCTCTACTTTTGTTCCCAAGGCGGAATTTTCTGTGTTTTAAAGGATGTTTTATTGTTCTGAAGGATGCGGTTTTGTTGACTTGAGATTTCACGTCTCTAATCCCTATACACAATGTACAGAAATAATGAATCCTAGTATTCTCAGACGCGTCGAAAATTTGGTCTCACTAAACTTCCCAGTTACTGCTCTATGCATAGGTGATATTTGCTTTCGGTTGCTATCATAGGCGTGTCCTGTGCTTACTTGCTTAATAACTGCATTACCGGTTTTTCATATACCCCCTGCTTGTGTATGTGTGTTAATTACAAAACAACAGGATTGCTTTCTGTGGAATGAATTTTTATGTTGTCTTCAAACTACGTCAAAAATCATTATATTCTCCGTTACGTACTTTTCATCATTTTAACGATAAGTCGTCTTTATGAAATAAAGTAAAACGCCAACTTGATGCAACTAGGTAATTTTATTTATGTATTCTTAGCTCTACATGTTTCGGGTACATACGCTCATCATCAGGAGCATTAGATGTTGAGTTGCAGCATATGGTTTTCTGCACCGAGTTTTTGGATGGGTGGTGGTCTAGAAAGCCGCTGCGTGGGTCGTGTGTACGGTGCGGATTTCTTGGGAGTTAAGCCTGGCGGTACGTATAGTAACCACTTGGCCTTAATAATGTATTAAGGCTTGAAGCCAATGTAGTTGTGAAATTACAATAACATAAAATGACTGAATCAAGTGTGCCAATAACCCTTTTATACAAATCCCTTGTTGTCTCTGAATCGCTCTTCAAAACACAAAATATTCCAAATGTTTGGATCTTTGTACAACACAAATATCGTGCAGAAGTCTTCCGCAGACCAAGTTCTTTTCCATTGCTAGGTGTTACACTAGATTATATCTAAAAGGAGGCTGGAGATTTATTCAAGGCATATTGTGTCAACTGAAACATAAAACTACCCAGCTTTACAATTGTATATGAGTACAGAGTAAGTGTAATATATTTTATCTTGAACTTTGGTGGTGGTAGGCAGAAAACCGGTATATTGCGTCGAATAAACATGCGAACAGAGGGAAGAAGGACCTAAATAAGATAAGAGACGGAACAATGGGGGCTCGTAAAAATAGACCTCATCTCGTTTGTGGTAATCCGTGTTAAAATTCTGGCGCATGGTACGCAATAGAGGTGAGTTACGCTAAGCTGTGGGAATCGTAACTTTCGGGTAGATAGCAGCAGGGGCAGTCAGGGTACGGACGAAATGGAGCCCTCTTACTGCGTGATTGATCACTTGGCAATGCCAACTGCCACGGAGCAGCGCACTGTTCGAATTGTGTCCCACGGATGCTGTTAGAAATTTGCAGCAGCAAACAGTTTCTCAGCACGTATAGGCCAACTGCCTTTACGCCAGGTCTAAACTAATTATAAGCTCGAAACACAATTACAATTACCATATAATTATACGCCTTTTAATAGCAGATATTAAACATAGTTTGTTACTTTTCTTACCAAGAAATGTTACCCGCTTTTAAGTTTTGATTAAGCTACAATTAACCACTAACTTCAAGAATTGAACAGCCTATAGTTTTACAGCTGTTCAATCAATTGTCCGCCTGTTACAGAATGTGAACTTTTTTGTGTTCACCACAAACTTTAAAATCAGAAAACTTGTTTACGTTTAAGTAACATGCTTATTTTTCAGTGCGAGCAGTTGCTAGCTCCAACAGATCCGCACAGTAAATGTCAATGTTTGTTTATCTCAGTGATTAACCAACTTGATGCACAAAATTTGTTTCACAATAAGTTTTATTTCATTCCTCTACATGTTTCGAGCACGTCTCGTGCACGAGACGGCCACCTATAGGTTTGTTGATACCAGAGGTTGTGTAATGCAATTTTGACCTCCTGATGATGAGCACATGTGCTCGAAACATGTAGAGGCATGAAATAAAACTTATTGTGAAACAAATTTTGTGCATCAAGTTTGTTAAATACTGGGATAAATATACTGAGATGCACGGTCAACAAAATGTAAAAAAATGTCAATGTTTGGTTATCTGCCATTAGGCAGCCTGTTCAGTAAGTGCGCAACATTGCTCAGTAAGACACGTGAGATCGTGTCTTGATTTGGTGGCGATGAACCAACTTAATATTGCAAACGATATAATAATAAAAAAAACTTACAAATTTTTCCTTTTCCAGATTTTTAAATCCTTATTTATTGACATACACATTTTGACTGCATTATTTATTAATATATTGACACTGCTTAACGAAATGGAAAGACCTTCATTAGTCTGTGGATTCAATAAAATACTTAATTAATTACTCCATGGAGCAGAGTCCTTTTTGAGAAGATTACCATTTCAGCTAGTCAAGAAATTAGCCGCATTTTATGGAACCCGAAGGTTCAATACCGAATTCACAAGTGCACGCCAACTGTCCCTATCCTGAGCCAGCTAGATCCAATCCATACCCTTACATCCCACTTCCTGAAGATTCATCTTAATATTATCCGCCCATCTACGCCTTGGTCTCCCAAGTGGTCTCTTTACCTCAGGTTTCCCCACCAAAAACCCTGTATACGCCTCTCTTCTCCCCATACGTGCTACATGCTCCGCCCATCTCATTCTTCTCGATTTTATCACCCAAACAATATTGGGTGAGGAGTAAAGAACATTAAACTCCTCATTACATAGTTTTCACCACCCCCCCTGTTACTTCATCCCTCTTAGGCCCAAATATTCTCCTCAACACCCTATTCTCAAATACCCTCAGGCTACGTTCATCCCTTAATGTGAGCGACCAAGTTTCACACCCATACAAAACAACAGGCAAAATTATAGTTCTGTACGTCTTAGTCTTACAATTTTAAATTTCAATAAACAACCCTGCATAATTTTCTAGGAAGTAGCGATTTTTTTTTGTCGATCAACCGGCTTAGAGATCACGAAGTCCATAATTTTACAAGATTTCAGTACTATTCTTTTCAGCAATACCAACGATATATATTTTGGTATCCTCATGAATGTATGAAAATTAATTTGACGTTCAGGTGACCGTGCATCGTGATAAATTCTTATAATAAAATCAACTAGATGTATTAATTTCTCAAATTTATTTTTGGAATACAACTCTACATGTTTCGGACAGTTCCTCCGTCCACCATTAGAATTTTTTCACTGTACACACAGCAATGGTATATGCCATACAGCTTTGCTGACAGCTTGCTCGCAAGCTGTCAGCAAACCTGTATGACATAAGAAGATACGAAAATTTGTTGTTGAATTAGTCATTTTGAGTGTCTTTTTATTCGTGTTTATATAATGAATTTTTTCACAATTTTCAGTGCAATGGTGAACGATATTTCATCCACATTTAATTCCAAGTAATGAAATTTTACGTATCTTCTGCATGGTAACAGTGGGAATTGTTTCGGAATTTAAATAAATTTGGATGCCACAGCTTCCTACAATGGAAGCAATAAAATGCCCGCAATATTTTCCGAACGGAATTAAAGAACCCCCTTCCGGTGGTCGCGCGGTCTAAGGCGTGGCTATGCGGCCGGTCGCTTCCTGGGATTGTGGGTTCGAATCTTGCCGGGAGAACAGTTGTCTGTTTCTTGTAAGTATTGTGTGTTTTCATGTAGAGTTTAGTGCGTCGGGATGTTCACTCTTCCAGTGGAGTCCTACACGATGTGTGCGGGTCATTGAATGTGATAAAGTGCAAGAACAACCCCTACACTTGCAATGGTCAGGTAGAAGAGATAAGACCAAGAAATAAAGAATGCAAGAAAGAAAGAACGCAAAAAAGAAAGAAATAAATAAATAATTGCAGGACCCTTTCTTTAGAAACGAATGGGGTCTGTCTTCCATCACGGCTACTTCATAAACATGTGCACATTATAATGCCCCCCCCCCCTAAAGACACAATTTTCACCATTTCTCCATTCGTAATATTGGCTTCGTATTTCCGGTGGAGCTGCGCCCCAACGCCAGCCATTGCTCCTCATTCTAGAGATTGCTTGATCACACACATCCACGCATCATAGTCGGTAGGACTCCTCCGGGCGAGTGATCAGCCCGTCAAGAAACCACTACCTGACAACACACAACACTCGCAACACACAACACACAATACACAACACTCACAACAAACAAACATCAACGCCCGAGGCGGAATTCTAATGCACGTTTTCAGCAGTCGAGTGGCCGCAGACCCATGCCTTAGATCGCGCGGCCACTGGGACCGGTATTTGGTTTCGTATGGTTGACATCAATTGTAGGAACATCTCTTATGATCTGTAATATATTCTCAATTAGAGATACCCTCTAGGATGACGATTGGAGATGGACAGGGGATCGGAGAATGAACAAAGCGAATGACCTTTCAAGGGTAGACGAGTTACGTCTTACTATTGAAATAAATAGGTCATTAATGAGTATAGAGCGGCGATGATATAGTGCGACTGTGTCATTTATTTATTTATCTATTCTTCTTGAAAATAGCGTCGAATAATACTACTATTATTATTATTATTATTATTATTACGCAGTAACTTGAACTTTGAGTAAGAACGCGTTCTAGCCTACAGCTATCGCAAGAAACAACGAAGAATCGTACTCACCAGAGATTCGAACCCGGTACCCCACACACCGCGACTGGCAATGGTGGTTTGGTGTGTTGTTTACTGACAAAGTACAAAAATACAGCCAACCAGAAATGTGATCTTAGGGAAATATCTTTGGACCCACATAGTATTGGCTACACCGTGTTTATTAGAGATTATTACTGTACACAACGTTTGTTCTTGCGCCCAGCTTGTAGGCACAAGTTGTTTTAGAAATCTCAAAGGTGCAGTCTTGGAGTACGCAGGTTCGACAGCAATGTCGCAGAGGTAATTTCTTGGAAGGCATCTTGTATTATGTAAGAGAGAAGACAGGAATTTTTAAACAGGTTTTACTGCGTGTCAGTATCTTACCTGCCTTGTGCCAGAAGGAACGGACGGCTTAACACATAACGTTTTGCCTGTAATGTCAAATGTTGTACCGAAATTATTGTGTCTATTGTAGTCTTGTAAAATATGTAAATTTAATCACTTAATGGACTTACATATGATACGGTATTTTCAATCTAATATAATAATTCTTATATATTTTTAATACACTGACGGACTGAATAACCAACTAACTAATTAACTACATATAGCAGAGTTCTTCCTGAGAAGCTATCAGATTCGTAGCTAGTCAAGAAATTTACCGCATTTTATGGACCAGAACATTCATTACCGCATTCACAAGATTCCGCCACCCGTCTCTTTTCTGAGCCAGATCAATCCAGTCGATGCCCCCATCATACTTCCTGAAGACATATTTTAATATTATTCTTCCATCTAAGCCTGGGTCTCCCAAGTGGCTCTTTCCCTCAGGATTCCCCACCAAAACCCTGTATGCACATCTCTTCTCTCCCATACGTGCTAGTGCCCCGCCCATTTCATTCTCGATTTGATAATCCGAATGATATTTGGAGAGGAGTACAGATCATAAAGTTCCTCGTTATGTATTCTTCTCCACTCTCCGTTCACCTCGTCCCTCTTAGGACCAAATATTCTCCTCGGCTCCCTATTCCCAAACCCTTCAGCCTGCGTTCATCTCTCAATGTGAGCGACCAAGTTTCACACCCATACAAAACAACAAGAAAAATTATAGTTCTTTGTTTTTTTTATATTTTTGGATAGCAAACTGGAAGACAAAATATTCTACGCCCAATGACAGCAAGCATTCCCTGACTTCAATCTGATCTTAATTTCTTCCTGAATGAAACTGTGATTCGTTAGAGCTGTTACCAAATTTTTGAAATGTTCCACCCTTTCAAAGGATTTATTATCAGTCTTTATGTTGTGATTTTGCCCTGCATTCTGATCTCGAGACATGACCAGGTACTTAGTTTTATCAGCATTTACTTCTCGACCTTTCTCTTTACTAGCAACTAAATCTTCGTGTTTTGCTTTATTGTATGCGCGCTTCCACCCAAAAACTTTTAGTATACTATGAACTGAAATCAAAGACCAGACAGAGAAACTGGCCCTTCTCACCTCTTTATTGTCACACTTACACAAATTTTATTTTTAGACACTAAGTCATCCTAAATATTTAATGAATAGTAGAAATTATTGTATAAAGTTGCTATAATGAACTGTATTTGGTTCAAATCTCTGGATTGTGGGTACACTTGGGCACTATTAAACACAACGCTTCTCTTCCAGCTACATCGGCGCTCACTGCTCTGGTCGCACTGCTGCTGAACTGAACTGATACTCGTACATAGAGCAGGTACAGTTACATTCAACCACGCACGCATTGCTCGAGCGATAAACACTAGGTGCCGACTGAAGAAAACAAAAAGAAAGAGAAGGAAAATACCTTCCTCTGCCCAGTCTACTTATATGACGAAATGAAAGCTTAAACAATTTTGGAACGGAATATTTTCCTACAACCAATGGTGCTGGCAATGAAATTCGCCGAACATGACGGCACAAACGATAAATGTTTCGATTGGTGTTCAGAAGATGCCTTATTGGATGGATGTGCGGTTTGGAAACCAACTCTCGTGCCTGAGGTATATTTTACCTAATAAAAATTAGCTAATATTCTGCCTTTGTATGTAATTTTATATTCTTAATTTACCATCACCCATAATTCGACGCCGTACCTCTGAGATACAGGTTGTTTCGTAAAGTAAATTAGTAATGGAGTTTGAAAAATAATTTGAATCTTCGGTATCATTTAATGCACTTCAGAATAATAAAATGCATTTGTGTACAAATGAACAATCTTGATTTTAAATTGCCCGCCCATATGTATCTGAAAATGAACAACATTTGCATGCGTCTTGGCACACATAAAAGATATGGAAATGGAGAAGACGTTTGGCTACGAACCGAAAGGAATATTAACAGCGGGATATTTATAAAGAAAGCCTCTACCGTCAATACTATCGGATAGTCCCGAAGGAAGGAAGAATATTACATTTCTAGTCACGGCACTCCGGGCTTATATATATCATTTTTTATGCTACACAGTTGGTAGCAATGATTTATCTTTGTCCTCTTATGGACGTTGAAATTGTGGATTCTTTGTTTTCGAGATTATATCTCGGAACAAATGGGTCGTTATTATTCTCTCTAAAGAAACTTTGAGGGTAGAAATTCTGGAAATAAGTTCTGAGGATTATTCATATTTAGTGAAATTGGCATGCTTGTTCCTTGGTTTTTAGTATTTATAAATTAATAATTGAAATTTGACTTCGGGTTGCCCTCTGCAATATAAAACCAAGTCACTGACTAATAAGATAACGACATTTTTAATGAATGCGGAACGTACACACTGTGTATTTTCATTTATACCTCTAGCTTGTGTCTCATCTGGAAGGTTGTGCCACCTGCCAAGTCAGTCGAAGTTTCCCCGGATATCTCTTCGTCCTTCAGCAGTTACTCAGTTGACAGCCAAATTTAACGTTGTATCGCGTGCCTGTCATGCAAGACTTGCAACACTATCCAAATTTATGTCATAATGTAGCCTTCCAAGTACAGTATTTTGCGGGCGTTAATTTTCAAAATACTACCACACAAACAATAAAGTCCAGCCATCGCTGAACACCATTATTTGTGCCAAAGCGCCATGTCACACAATTCGTGGATTACAAATGCAGCTTATCTAACCTGGAACGTGGTCAGAAGCTCGGACTTGGAGCCCGGGGTTCCAACCCTGTAGCTTACCACCGTCTCAAGGTTTGTTATTTTATTCATTCAACCTGAGTGCCTGCGTGAGATCAATCCCGTTTGTTTTCTGTCTACTGTTCTTCGGGGGCAAAGAAAGGGCAGAGAGTAGCTAGCCTTGAATAGAAGTCAGAAATCTTGTCTGAACTAAATTATAATTCGGCAAAGGCATCAAGATTCAGAACTGGACGATACTCAAAATTCCTTACAGTCGTAAGGAAATGTGTGTCTTTCTAACTTCCAACCAAGTTGCTACCAATAAACAATATCCCTCCAGGATTAACTCCAAAATAAACAGCCTTACGTGAAAAGTTCGTAGCCGACCAGATGATTATGCACACCATGATCGTCTGCATGGTAGCAACGTCGATACTGATAACTCCCGGAGAAATTGTTATGACTGAATACACATCGCGAACACAGTTTCTCGAAAATTAAAATGTTGTGAGCTACCTCAAGTTGGTATTGGTTTGTTGTTCAATCACTAATAACACTTCTGTATAGCGCAGTTTCATCCTAAATTTAAGCTGGCAATCATCCTATTAAATGGAATAATGTGTAATACCAACTTGATGCAACTAGGTAATTTTATTGATGTATTCTTAGCTCGACATGTTTCGGGTACATACGTCCATCATCAGGAGCATTAGATGTTGAGTTGCAGCATATGGTTTTCTGCACCGAGTTTTTGGATGGGTGGTGGTATTGAGAGCCGCTGCGTGGGTCGTGTGTACGGTGCGGTTGGTGCCGTGCACGGCATGTTTCAAAGAAAGCTTGATGTCAGATCCATGAAGTTGGCGAGATAACAGCGCCGAAATATGCAAAGCATATTACGCATAAGTTACAGAATAGTGCATTTGTTGGGGTTACGTGAGTCCTTAACTTCGCCATAATGCAAGAAATGAACAGCGTAAAAGTTATTACATGGATTTATCTCAGCATTTAAACAAATTGATACACAAAATTTGTTTAACAATAAGTTTTATTTCATGCCTCTACATGTTTCGAGCACATGTGCTCGAAACATGTAGAGGCATGAAATAAAACTTATTGTGAAACAAATTTTGTGCATCAAGTTGGTTGAATACTGAGATAAATATACTGAGATGCACGGTCAGCAAAACGTCAGAAAGTTATAAAATCGTTTAATTATACGTTAAGACCCTCATTCGTAACACTATTTCTGAATTCTACAGCGTACTGCATTAGAAAAAAGTCAAAATTCAGCACAAATATTCAGGGTCTACCTTCTTATTTTCACACGTAAATTGTTTCTTCACCTGTTGCTGTAAAAACGTTTTTTCTTTGTTTTACAATAGGAAGAAAGGTAACTGAACTTCAGTTCAATTGTATATAGCAAACTGCCGGCCTCCTGATGGTTTTTGAAGCCGCAATATTTAGGTAGTAAGCAGCAATATTAATTCAAATTTCACCGACTGTATTCATTTATTATATGTGATGCATATTCAATCATTGCACTTACTCTAACCTCCTTCACGTATAAATATTCTACCTTGCGTAGAGCCTTGTTTTATCAGAAGGATGAGCTGGCAATATTTGCGAACATTCATGGTTACTTTCCTCTTTCTCCCTGTAATCAAAGTAGTGTTACTGTACTTCACTCCCTTATTCTTCTTCTTGTATTTCTTTTATATTGTGTTTCAAAGGGTTGGTTTCTTCTAACCTAATTTTCTGTGTCACTCTTTTTAATTCCAAATAGGTCCCACATCCCGTAGCCCTGTTGTGTCTGATACAGACTGCATACAGGTGCCGCAATTTGAAAAGTGATGTTTAATGTGTTACCTCTTGTGTCAAAATAATTTTGCACTGCCTGCGTTACACAAATAACGTTTCCGGAACTCCACACACCCCTTCTTAAAGTTACCTGTTGTTTATCTCAGTATTTAACCAACTTGATGCACAAAATTTGTTTCACAATAAGTTTTATTTCATGCCTCTACATGTTTCGAGCACGTCTCGTGCACGAGACGGCCACCTATAGGTGTGATGATACCAGAGGCTGTGTAATGCAATTTTGACCTCCTGATGATGAGCACATGTGCTCGAAACATGTAGAGGCATGAAATAAAACTTA
>Ga0123352_10017012_pt1 | contig 11593 bp, 10 predicted proteins | sample TergutLab28metaG_FD_89700 | JGI IMG/M metagenome (GOLD analysis project Ga0123352, IMG submission 89700) | Labiotermes labralis P1 segment gut microbial communities from Petit-Saut dam, French Guiana - Lab288 P1 | ecosystem: Host-associated > Arthropoda: Insects > Digestive system > Gut ...
GAGTATATACCATGTTTAAAATATTCGGTACCTATATTTGTTGAATAAATATATAAAATGCAACTTTGGAGGTTAGCGGTGCGGTACGACCACTATAGTTGACATTAGGCGTCAAAAGGTTAAAGCAAATATGTTAAGAAAAGTAACTGGGAAGAAGAGCAATGCTTTGCCGCGAAACATACAATGATCTTGGTGATTATTCTGAACACAGTTTGTTCTTGCAAGGGAAGCGGAAGGGGGGTGCGAGTGGGCGTACAGGGAGCGTAAATGAAAGCAGCGCAATAACACACACAAGTGAACCCGACGTTCAAAACTACAACGTGAATCCTTCCGCACACATGTCACATACACAATGAGTAATTAAATTCTTTGCTCGAAAACAGAAATATATAAATCCACATCTCTCATTACAGGATCGTAAAACAGGCCAAGAGTAACGAAAAATGGATTACAACAACTGAAATTTCAATGGAATGAATATACATAAGAACACTTTCTGTTTGCAAAACAACCGCAAAATAAATCCTAGAGTATAAAACAATTCCTAAAATAAGTACCGTAATTTACAACAACAACAACTTGAACGGTTCCATGTACAGGACAAGAGTCTACGCTTCTTATGGACATAACGGATACGAGATTTGTATAATATATAGGTTTTTCTATACCTTCTGAATATACCCACAGCATGGCGAACCCCAAAAACATACAACTGTGATTCGTTAAACAAGAAACTGAACATGAAATTGGGATAAAGAAAGAGTGTAATGAGGAAGACATGTCTGCCTGTCAGCCAGTTCGCTGAATCTATAAAGGGAATGATTTCGAAGAAAAATTATTTTGGACTTCTACATCAAAACTTTCTGTTCATGTTCCACTGCCTTCCTCAGTGGACCAGTAAGTATCTCTACACTACACGCAAGTCGCCCAACCTGACTCGCCGAGGGACTTTGCTTCCGAATTGCGTTCGGAAACTAACCGGCTGGAATCTGGGATGGATTACATAATATTCCGCGGCTTTTCGTGGTCTTTCACAGTTTCTTCACTGGAATTCCAGGGCTGTGGCCTGCAATAGGCCACGATCTCTTTCATTCGAGTGCTCCAAAATTTTTTATTTGTTAATTACCCTTCCAGACCACTTCAAAGACGTGCACATAGAGAAAATTTATTCTATTAAAAATCTTAAAGAAATCGGTTGAGAGGGGTTTACTGGATTGAACTGGCTCATTTTTGTGAGGGTGATGATCAACTTTCAGCTTCCATAAAATGCGTGGAGTTTCTTGACTAGCTGACCCATTATTAATTTGTCAAGAATGATTGCCCTGTACAGAGACGATAGGCTAGGTATATATATGTAGACAGACAGACAGATAGACAGATAGAAAGACAGATAGATACATAGACAGATAGATAGATAGATATATAGATAGACAGACAGATAGATAGACAGATAGATAGATAGATGGATAGATAGATACACGGATAGACGGACAGACGGACAGACAGACAGACAGATAGATAGATATATAGATAGATAGATAGATAGATAGATAGATACACAGACAGAATATATTTGTTCTTATTGTCGTCATTTGCAGTTACTTGTCCCCTGAGTAGCTTTGCGTCAGAAGGTAAATAATGCCTGCATATGACATCAAGGTGTAAAATCAAAAGCAAACAGCATTTCTAACACCTAGTAGTGCTAAGCGGAATTCACCCACAGTTCTACAGAAATGCAGTTTGAAACAGAGGATTTGCGTGGACGAGGCCTTCTGGTAAGACAGAAACAAAGGGGCTCAAAATAGCGCGACTTGAAACACGTAGAGGAGTGCAAGCCCCCAGGCTATGAGCAACTTCCTCCACCATCAGCACTTTTTATTTCTCAACAGAAATTCGCTCTCTCTGTCGGTTTGAAAGTGATTTCTCCCAGCTTATAATGGGAACGCTTCCGTCTTTGTTGTCAACACGGCACCATTGCTTTGTCTTTTCGTGTCCTCGCCAGTAACAGGCCGTGCGCTGCTACAGAGATAGATGTTACGTATGAATATATAACACGTAATATATTGACTGTATACACACATACACACAGAATATATAGTATTTAAGTAACCTGGCCATTGACACAAACCTTCCGGCGGCACTATGGTCCTGTGTTCGACTCAGTCCCTAACAGAAATGAGTTAAAGGTAAATATCACACTGTAACGGTTCACAAAGGGAGTAGAGGTATAGTTCACACTTTCTTTAACCTCATGGCTAGATGAGGGTGGGTGGTCAACGCCACGCCCCGGCCACTTTAAGGTGAAGCGGTCCCGTTACAGGCCTGGAGTGGCCCAGAGTGTTCCAGGAAGTTAAGGTTACCAGATTTCATGACAACGGCACAGGATCATGGTACGATTGTCAGTCTTACGCACCGGCTACCTTTACCCCCAGGAAATGCTCCTGGTACTCATTTCTGTTAGAGGCTGAGTCGACCCCGGGGTCATAGTGCGATTGGAAGGATTTAATGTCAATGAAAAATTCCAATGACACCAGCTGGGATTGAACCAGCGACCTTCCGATTTGTAACACAGCACCTTAACCGCGGTCCCCGACCACTTTACCCCCTGGAAAGAGAGCCTGTACTAACTATATAGGAGGCTGGGTGGGCCCCAGGGAGGGTATGGACGGATGCCGAAAAGTATATCCTCGGACTGTCCAGCCCATTGGGAGTTTCTATACCGACTACGCGATCCCTTATCACTTTCATGTGCCGATTGTGTAGAATTCTGGGAGCCTCAAAAATCTGGAACCCTCTGGGCTTATAACAGGCCTGTACAGAAGTTGCTAAAATATGTGACATGACATCTAATCATGGTTACCCGTACTGTGCCCCCTGGTTCGTAACACTGTGTTTTCTGGAAATAGTTTACCCTCCCCGTAACGAAGACAGCACACCGTTTGCATCATACAGTTTCTACTAGCTGTAATCGTGCGAACAGTTTCTGTAGTTGCATTTTCTGTAGATTCAACAATTAATGTACAGTAAATAGACACCGCACAATCTTAATAACTAGATAAACACAACTTTTTTAGACAGGTAATGTAAATAGACATCGTATTTTTAACAATTCTAACAACCGGACAAACATAACCTTATACAAACAACAACTAATCAGCAATTTATAAGATTTTATGACTAGATACACTAAGCAAACATAAATGTAAATAGACATAGTGCCTAACTAATAAGTTTAATAACTGGATAAACATAACCTCTACATGACATAACATGTTTATAGTAATATACAGTAATAACACCGGAAAATTCACACATATATTTTACTACTATTTGCTCATATTTATAGAATTGTATTTTAGAAATTTCAGACCACTCACATGTTTCAGTGTGACGATACCAGAGGTTGTGTACTGCAATTTTGACATCCTGATGATAAGCACATGTGCTCGAAACATGTAGAGGCATGAAACAAACTTATTGTAAAACAAATATTTTGTGCATGAAGTTGGTTAATTACTGAGATAAAAAAAACTTGAGAACAGTTCTCACGCCGAGACAATAAGATATTTAAACACAAAGACGTATTTACAAATTTGAAACTTTAAAGCACTTCTCGATACAACTTATGTGATGTCACTATTCTCTCCTTTCCTATAACGTATGTTGTTGGTGTTTTCAACAACTGCAAAGACGTCCTTGTCAAATGAAAAGAATCGCGAAAATATCGCGCAGAAATGGCAATGTGTGATAACAGGCGATGGTGGATATACCGGGGTGCTGATAAGTTCTTAGTCCGACCTGGAAGGAAACAAGCTAATGTTTCTGTCAGAATGGCGTGAATTTCCTTCGGCGCCTTGCCTTGCAGAAAAAAAAAATAATGACAGCTCGCGTCTCGATGTTGAAATCGCAAGCATTCCTGACATGCTTCCGAGGTTGTTTCCTTCTTGGTCGGTCTAAGGACTTATCAGCACCCCGGTATTTCAGCAAGTTATGCTTCTGTCTCTGAGCCCTGTTGGTTGTCATAGTAAATGAGATTTTGATCGGAAATTGGCTTCAACACAGTTCGAACAGAGTGGCAGGATCTGAAGGACATAACTGAATCCTGAGTATAAGCATAGTCTTTCCAGATCCAGTAACTTCCGAGCTATGCAGGGCTCATGCAAGCCTCCCAAGACGATGTGCTATCACCGAACGCCAAAGGAAGGTTCTATATTTCACGTACTACACAAGGCTTTTGGTAGAAGCAAAACCATCAGTTTTTAAACGTATCTCTTGTGTTGGAAATAGTTTTTTTTTTGGAAAGAAATTGATAAAAACAAATGACTCTGTTGTTACTGCCGAAAAAATGTCTATCTTGAAAGAATCCATTCGTTAGTTCAGCACATCCGGACACCGTATTTTTATATAATTATGATAAATGTTATATCCGCACACCACCTTTAACCCGACATAAGTATAAATAATCTGTAAATTTCTGCAGTTACGATACTCAATATTTCATAACACGTTTCACATTATGTCGGTCTACATGTGTTTATCTACGTCTTGAGATCAATTCCTAGACTTCTTAAGCGGTTCGTTTCCAACAGATCTTAAACTGAAGTGTCCCCCCCCCCCCACTTTCTGGCGCGTTTCATATATATCTCAGACTTCTTAATTTAATTCTAACGCAATTTTGTCATTTGAATGTTATGTCATCATTTTCTACTTAAGACGTGGAAATCATGCCCAATGAATCTATCCCCTCCACGCTTCTTCCGCGCATTTCTCCGTTTTCCCCTCTCCACCATTACAGTGACTCAGTACACACCACTGTCAGCAAAGACAAAACACGCCAGCGTCTGCTAGCAACGATGGGTTTGAGCTGGCTGACACAAGCCACAACGAGCTGCAAGTAATCAAGCTGGTGGGCAGAACGGTGGAATCCCCTAGCTCTGTCATCAAAGACGACAATGGGTCTTTTTGGGGCAGTGTGAAGATAGCAACATTTTCATCCGAACTTTGACCTCAAATATCACCACTGTGTCCAGCTATTGGCATGATGGACCAAGTATCGCGTTCATATAGGCTACGGACCATCAAAATTATTCCAAGCGGCGCAAAGGAATTTAGAAACCAGAGAGAAATTCCAAATAATAACAATAATTTCCTAATTGATCACAAAGAACAGGATAGTTTACGCTCTATGAATCGAGTCTCTGTGCAGTGCAAAGTAGGTGCAGATATTTTCAGGCCTCACATTAATTGCGGGTTCAAGGTGTACGAGTGACACGTGGAATTCCCTGAAACATTACCTGCTTTCAATATCTGAGGTTCTATCAGGGGTTCTGTTGAAGATGCGAATCTTCCGGGATGTAAAGTCGTGTCAACTAGAAAGTAGTTACTGAAAATTAGAAACAAAAAAATACAGTGGCGTAGCTGGGTTTGTTGGTGCCTTGGACAAGTAATTACAAGGGTCTCCCGTTAACAGACAGAAGTTATCGAAATAAAATATATAAGAGAATTACTTATATAATATCCTGTTTTATGTCGCAATAATTTAAAGAAAATGCTGAGCACAGAAAACCAATTTTTTGGGTTCGTTTAAAACATTAATTAGTCTGCACAATTTCCTGCTTTTCAGACTGTTCTGCTATGGCGGCCGCACCCCTAACCCCCCCCCCACCCCCCCCCCCCCGGCTACTTCCCTGTAAACGTAGTATTTTCGTCTTCAGGGTCAAGGAGTCCAAGAAGAGTCAAAGGTCGACGTGGCCTAAATAAAACCGGAAGACTCATGTGATCAGCTACCCGTTACGCAGTTTTCGTCAGACAGAATGTGGGACAGCAGTATTCCTTGAAATGTCCTAATTTGCGAACGCGAGGTGTAATGAAGTTGTTCTCATGCTGATTACTTCAATCGTCAGGTCTGCTATCAATTACGAACTTCTAGTCGCCAGTCACGATGACGTAGAAAGACAGGCAAACGTAACTGACGCATTTTTTTTTAAAGAAAAAGACGCATTTCAAAATTACCCCAATTCGACACCCATTTTCATCCCCAAATTCGTAGCTTGCAGCGCCGATATTGTCGATAGAAGAGTGATGGACAGGCTCCGGACTAAATCACTTCTTGTGGTGGCGCGTTGGATAGAACGTAGCTGGGAAAGCATTTGACAGCAGCTGCCGGAAACCTTGCGCTGATGGCCGATAGGGAGAGTAACCCGGCGGGTATGACTGGAATTGACTAGAGGAAAAGCTGTCAGGGTAAGACGCGGCAAGATTATTTCAGTATGGGAGGGGGTGGGGGGGGGTAAATGTCGGAGATGGGATAGCGAAAGTAATATAGCGCCTAAGGTTATGGGCTGGATGACGCAGGGCGAAGCTCGGGAGAAGGAGATTTAGCTTTTCTACAAAACGTCCAGACCGTTCCTGGTCTTTAAACATCCTCACATTCGATGGGTGCTGGGATTTACTGAGGTTCCCTTGAGAGGATAAGGCAGAGGGTGCGTGAGGCAGACCACTCATCTCCATATACCGTCGGGTTTAAAAATGCGTGCAGCCTACACAGCACCCAAACGGACAACTTCACTTTTCCTTTCATTCCCGCCCTTTGGCGATGTCACCTGAACTTTTCCAGATTATCTGCTCAGATGAGCTATTGAAGACTTTCGGCTTTGGCGATGTAAGGTGTTTGAAATAGTTACAGACTGAAATATCATCAAAAGAAAGGATGAATTAATGGATAGATAAAAATGTTTTTACCGTCTCAGTAATATTTCTTAAATATCAAAGGCAGCACAGGTATTAAAACGATAGTATTCCGAGTTATTATACAGCACAACGTTTCGATTGAACTCACTGCCTCCATCTTCAGCATGACTGCATTTAGGTCCATATGGATGGTTCAGATAGAGACAATATGTTCCCCCCCCCCTCCCTCGAAAGTCAGAACTAACTTATCCTCCACCGTATTAACCCAGACGACTCTAACATCACCAAAACTCGAATTGAAAGCCTGTTAACTTGCGCTGGTATTGTCACGCGAAGGGGAGTGGAACGACAAGCCACAGGGCGGTACTGTTCGCTGGCATGTCCGATGGCTAGAAATATCGAAATGTCACGGGTCCAAAACCGCCGCTCTTCGTACAGTTAATTATACGGGCATCACCACAGATCAACCTTCACTTACAGTCTGCAGGGTGAACCAACCCGGCCTTTGTGAGGAAATTCTTGCAGCCCGACATTCTGTCTCTTGCCTTCTTTTAGACACCTTTTTAGGGTGCTTCAGTTACCCTCCGTTCTTCTGCTACACGAGAGAGACCTTTCATGAGCAAAACAATACACCTATCTAGACAAGAGGTTGTAATGGTGGTGCAGTTAGGAAGATTGTACAGCTGAATATTGGTTTCTGTACACTTATGCTGTTCATGCCCAATAAAAAGGTAAAGTGCACCCTTGTACAGGCACTGAGACTCTGTACAGGCCTTACAGCCCATGGGGGGAGTAGAGGTATAGCTGTACTCTTTCTTGACCACGGCATTAGAAGGGGGCGAGGGGTCAGCTTCACGTTCCGGCCGCTATTTACCTCTGGAAAAGACCCGTTACCCATTATACAAGAGGCTGGGTGGGCCCCTGGGTCGGTCTGGACGGGTGCGGAAATTCTCGCCCCCACCGGGATTCGATCCCAGGACCGTCCAGCCCGTAGCCAGTCGTTATACCGACTACGCTACCCGGCCCACGTTCATGCCTAATAGCCTTGGAATAAGAATGGAAACCTTCCTGCAGAAGGGCGTTCAGGTAATTATATGTAAGTAGCAAAGGAGCCAGGTTAGAAACTAATTTATCGACTGAATAAGTTTCTGACTGACGACCATATAAGCCACTAAATGACTCAATGAACAAGCAAAATAACTGGCGAATGATGCACTGACTGATAGTGTAAAGAACTATGGAGCAAGAGACGAAGCCCTTGAATTAGAGTCTGAAGATCCGATGAGGCAAATCCTGAGCCATTTGAATCACCAGTGGGCCTGTATTTAACGCAAACTGCAGTGTTCCGTCATTACGAGAGATATTTAGTGATCGCTGACTACAAGAAAAAAATGACCCTAGAAATTGAACAAACTTAAATTGTAATAAAATATTAAACATTTAAATGCCAAGTTAAATCCTATCTGCCATCTGCTGGCATTATTAGGAGCTCACCATATTCCCCACGTTAGCAGGATAAGGGTTAAATAATTAGACATGAAATATTGTACCAGACATTAATTGTAACAAAATGTTAAAAGTTGTCCGCATCCAAAACTGTTCCGAGATATTTGGCGGAGTTTACTTCTTCGACAATCACTTTATTACTCAAGGTAATTATAAGGCTACATGTTTCGACTATAGATTAGTCATCCTTAGGCCTATTTTGTCAATTGTGTCACAAGCTGCTGTGCACGTCACGCCCTTAGAGACAAACAATTTAATTTGATGTATTCCATGGATGTAAACACGATGGGATCCCAAAGTGTGCATAGCATCTTTAGACACAATTGACAAAATAGGCCTGAGGATGACTAATCTGTAGTCGAAACATGTAGCCTTGAGTAATAAAGTGATTGTGCTGACGTACACTGTATAATATTACATTACGTTACAAGCACATCGTGATGCTTCCATCCAAACATTAATTTAAATATAATTAGATAAATGAGATTCAACCTTAAAGAATACACACCGCGTCTTCATTATACAGCCCAATGTGTTAGTGCAGCAGAGGGAAATGATGACTGATTCTGGGAATTATACGAAATCCGTAAATATATACAGCCGACTAAAATCAGATAGCAGGCCCTAAATATAGTATCGGCTGTAATATAAACCTTCAAACTACATCAGTAAGTAGGCGAACTACCTGTCGTAACAATAAAAATAACTTTATATTTCGCCAAAGGACTGTATTTATTGGATTCCTTTTATTTCAGCGTGGGACCGCGGTAACACAGTGGTTAAGGTTGCTGTGCTACAAATCGGAAGGTCGCTGGTTCGATCCCAGCTGGTGTCGTTGGAATCTTTCATTGACATAAAATCCTACCGATCGCACTATGGCCCTGGGGTCGACTCAGCTTCTAACAGAAATGAGTACCAGGAGTATTTTCTGGGGGAAAAGGCAGCCGGTGCGTAAGGTTGACAACCTTACCACCATCCTGTGCCGTTGTCACAAAATCTGGGAACCTTAACTTCCTAGAACCCTCTGGGCCTGTTCAGGTCTGTAACGGGGCTACTTTACCTTTACCTTTATTATTCCATCAAGAAACAGAATTTATTTCCAAAAACAGTTGTTTTTGTAACCTTGACTGATTTGACGGAGGCACGAAAAATAATTTTAAAGAATCACTAGACTGGGGCACGCGGTAGAGGAGCAGCTGCTTGAGGCACCGCAATACAAGCCAGAATGTCGCTGGTTGGATTCCCGATCATGTCATTGGGATTTTTCATTGACTTCATTCTTCCGGTCGCACTGATGTCCTGGGGTTCACTCAGCCTCTAACAGAAACAAGCACCAGATGTGTAGGACTAACAACCATACTACCTTCCACGCCGATTGTCCAGATATTCTGTGTGCCTCGGCCTGTCCAGGCGTGAATATGGAATGTTTTATCTTGAATTTGTTACGTTTATAATGTGATTTTACAAAACAAATGCACAAAGTGCAAAGGATTTTAAAAATAACACCAATTTTGGACAAATTACTGGAATATAATGGAAGCTGGATACAACATGTAAATAGAATGCCTCGAAATAGATTACCCAGGGTAATGAAATACTACTCCCCAACTGGCAGAAAGAATCATGGTAGACCTTTGAAGAGACTTCGGGATTCGTGAGACCGGAACGGGTCAACAAGTGGCCCAACTCCATGAAAGATATATTATGATGATGATGATGATGATAATGCGATTCACAAGGTTAAATGATGTTCGAATGGGAATTTCTGGAATAAATATTTTAGCCTCCCATTTAGAGAATATATTTATTTAACGAAATTTTATATAGGCAGTCACTACAAACAAAACCACTGCGTGTCGATTCACAGCAATCTGCACTTCCCACACTCACTGCCAGAGAACATCAAAGCATAAACAATTGGCCCTCTATCATATAGGGCGGTTGTTATCCGTTTACAACTGCGTGTGTACGATCAAACAACACTATTGTAAGGCCAGAACAAATGTCATTTTGTTTCGCCACCATCAGTCCTACCATTAAATAACAGAACACGACAGCAGTGAACAATGCAGAGAACAACAGTATCTGGTGCCACTTATGCATTGAAAATTCCGCATTCTCTCTAAGCGTAGTCTGGGGGGCAAACTAGCCCACTTTCGGCCTTTGTAGACTCCAGGTTCCAGGATGTAAATTACTGTCACTTCCACATATCTCTCCGCTGAAACACGCACTGGCGTCAGTCACTTTACATCTGACCACAGCAAGGAACGCTCACAGGAGTGTACACCCACACACATTCTAGCATTCTAAGTACTAAAAACTTCCTCTTTCTTCTAACACAGTGTTTGTGTTTTTCATAACCCCCAAAATCCTTTATATGTCCGTAAAATTTTTCAAGTTTTTACAACCCCAAAACTTTCTGCGTATTTTCTAACAGACACCCTGTCAAAAAATGTATTCGTATTTAGAAACGTTGGCAACCCTTCGTCACGCCAATTACAATTAGGCCGTCTGTCTTTTCTTTCAAATTACAGGACAAACTAAGAACAGATTTTCCGGCACAATGGATGGTTCCCGCAAAAATGTTAATAAACTTTCTGGTTACATAAGAGACGGAAATTCTTGTGTACATGAGACTCTTAGCATCTCGAGAGGATCTCATTGCAGCTGTATTATCGTAAATCTTGCTTAGCACACCAGAAGGAAGATTTAGCTCTAGAGAGAGAGAGAGAGAGTGGGGGTGGTGGGCAGGTACAACAGCACCGAGTGTGGGGGCATAACAGGACTCTAGCTGTTTAATTAACATACATAGGCATAACTCCATTTGGCTTGGTGAATATTCGAATGATGCTACAGCAATGCGGTCGATTGATACGGCACGTTTTGTGCCAAACCTACAAATGCACATCGCTGAGCGAACGTTAATTACCGTGAGTTAGGTGCGTGATGGGAGCTGCTGGTTTGGTGGTGGATTCAGTGGGGACTTCATAGCCATGGTCCGTGATCTCGAACACACAAATTAATATATAATGTTTTAATTGGCAAAAAAAAAACTGAAATATATGACTTATGTATATATCATGATATATGCACTGGATTGTGAAAAATGTCTCCAGCGTGACAGCCTAGTTAAAAAGAATTGTACAGTATGAGCGATGGATGAGAGCGGAATGTTTTGTCTGTTTGGAGACGAAACTAAATTTAAGTGCAAACTGAAGTTCTCACAGCTCTCTAAGTGTTAAACCGAAACGTCGTCACACGCGACGTCACATTCCGCATCACTTGTCTGCTGAAATGTTAATAAAAATCCAACCAGATGCAACAGTATGCAGTTATTTATTTACTGCAAAGTCACTCTACATGTTTCGGGTGTCACAGCACCCATCATCAGGAGTAC
>Ga0123352_10017013_pt1 | contig 11592 bp, 10 predicted proteins | sample TergutLab28metaG_FD_89700 | JGI IMG/M metagenome (GOLD analysis project Ga0123352, IMG submission 89700) | Labiotermes labralis P1 segment gut microbial communities from Petit-Saut dam, French Guiana - Lab288 P1 | ecosystem: Host-associated > Arthropoda: Insects > Digestive system > Gut ...
ATTTGGGAACAACTTTAACAAATCAAAATTCTATTGCGGAAGAAATTAAGAGCAGATTGAGGTCAGGAAATGCTTGCTATCATTCGGTGCAGAATCTTTTGTCTTCCAGGTTGCTATCCAAAATTTAAAGCTCAAGATATATAGAACTATAATTTTGCCTGTTGTTTTGTATGGGCGTGAAGCTTGGTCGCTGACATTGCGGGAGGAAAGGAAGCTGAGAATGTTTGAGAACATGGTGTTAAGAGAATATTTGGACCTAGGATAGACGAGGTAACAGGGGAATGGAGGAGATTGCATAATGAGGAGCTAAATGATTTGTACTCCTCACCCAATATTCTGCGGGTGATAAAATCAAGAAGAATGAGATGGGCTGGGCATGTGGTGCATATGGGTGAGGAAAGGGGGGTGTATAGAGTCTTGGTGGGGAAGCCGGAGGGAAAGAGATCACTGGGGAGGCCTAGGCGTAGATGGGTGGATAATATTAGGATGGATCTCCGGGAGGTGGGATGGGGGTATATGGACTGGATTGGGCGGGCCCAGGATAGTGATAGGTGACAGACGCTTGTGAGTGCGGTAATGAACCTTCGGGTTCTGTGAAATGCAGGGAATTTCTTAACTAGCTGCAAACCAGTTAGCTTCTCAAGAATGACTCTGCACCATGGAGTAAGTAAGTAAGGATTAGGGTTATACAAAAATACCAGAATTTCTCTAACAGCTTAAAAACATGAAAAGCAATAAATAAGCACTAAGAAACTCAAGGGAGGATAGTTAAATGGAAATATATAAGAGTGCTTATCTGGAAAATGAATGCACAAGATCTGGTCATAAGCCAACAATTCTGGAGTAAATGTCAATGGATGATGTTCACATGCACCTATCCATTGCGTCTCGTGACTTCACGTCAATGCTACGATTTCATTCCGTAGGTCATTCCCAGTCAGAAATGTCACAAAGATATGAGTCCAGTTAAAGAGTTCAACAAATTCATGGATATTTTTCAAATTAAAGACGATTTGGATAACATTATTTGTACCTAATAAGACACACTTCTGTTTGACACACACATGCCTGCTCACATATGGACAACAAAGCAATCAGGAACATGAATTAGTCCATAAGAACTCAAAAGATGACCCATATTCATGACATTTATGGTTGTCCATGACCTTGAGAATAAGAACCTGCAGTACTGGCATTAAGTCTCCCATCACCAGCAAGCGGTTGTCAATTCAAATGAATTAGAACCTGCCTGTCCAGTCTGTTTGTAGGCTGTACGATTACGTAATGCACAAAATATATCCACTGTTGTTTTCTCATTAGGCAACCAAATGCAGTTTAAAAGTGGCCAGAACAGCTCAGTCAGTACAGTGACTACGCTACAACCTTCATAAGCCATGTTTCAACTGCCAGTAGGAGCAAGATATTTTTTCTTCTCCACAACACTGACCAGGTTTGGGGTCCACCCCACCTTCTAGTTAATGGGAATCAAGAGTATTTTCTCTATGGGTAAAGCAGCCAGGGTTTGAGCCCAACCACTCCCCTCCATCGAGTACTGTGGTTACAAATGAGCGGTGTTATACATCCACTCCTGCTATACACCTTCATATCATAGATAGTGACAACTTTACCTTTTATGCAGTTCAGTGCATAAAGGTGTCTACATGGTATTTATAATCTTTATTACCAGGTGACACTGCCATGTCTGATCAAGATTAATAAACACACGCAAGACAAACAGCCATTTCCGTATTTAAGTAAAGTTTATACTACGAGAAACTTGGGCTAAGTATGGGTACTTAATTAGTTATGCTCCTACTTGTAAAAATGATCTAGCACTGCCAATGACAGAGGGCCTTTACTGCTCTAACAAGCCAACAGAGTCATACATGACATAGCTGGCTTTAAAGCAGAGTTAATCACAAATAACTCATACATATTTCCACCACAGACAGACACCCAGAACTGTCAGCAATGGCAACATATAACTGTTGTATATTAGTGATATTTATTACCTTTATGGTCTTATCTCTTGAGCCAGAGGCAAGGAAGGGACCAGCATGAGCTCCTTTTTTATTATCCGCTCCAGCTGCCTCATTAATAGCAGTACTGGCATTGTCAGGAGCCCAGGCAATGCATTCAACTACATGATCATGATCACGTAGTTCCACTTTGCATTCCTTGCTAGCTGCAGCCCAAACACAAATGGTCTGGTCGTTGGAGCACGATGCAATTAAAGATCCATCCAGACTAACACGAACCATACGCACCCATTCCCGGTGTCCTGTAAATGTCTTTACACAGTACCTGCAACACAAAATTTATTACAGACAACCTAAGCTAGATAAATTTAATGTGATATATGTGAAAGGTGAAGTTACATGCAGCAGGAAAGCCAAAGAAGCTATTAGCATTGTAAAAACACAACACAAATAATATTCACATGTAACAATGTCACTGAAAGCTAGGATAGTAATGCACACAAAAAGTCTGTATTCAAGCAGGGCACTGCTCTTTGCAAACGCAACGGAACACAGTCACCACACATGCCACAGTTTTCCTCCAGTTTCCATATCAGTAACATCACTTAAATGTACTATATGCAGAACCCAGTTTCTCTGGTGTTGACAAATGTGCACTGTGGCACAGTGTAGTACTCTGGAGCAGCGGAGGCATGTCTGCATGGAATGAGGGTGAGGACTTTCCAGATATTTGTGATGCTACATTATGTACATTAAGATAATTCCAAGTATTTTGCAACTATTTTGCTGGTAAAGTTGGAGAGTTGTGCAGTGGGGTGCATTCAATTTTCACATTCTGCATTATAGCAAATTAAATTGCAGGCAAGTTCTAACATAATTTTGGTCAATGACAAACCATGGAATAATGATTACAGCAAAACCCCCTTACAATTACAAACTCTAACAAAGTAATGATCTTTCTCAGTTTGAATTACACAATGAAATTCTGTCTCATGCACACAGCATACTTGCCACAATTTCATACCGATCAACTGGTATGTATATGCTGGAAATTTTTTGTCATCTCATCTTGCTTTAGAAGCACAGTATTTCATCAACTGGCTGTGCTTCTGTTCTCTGGTGAAAGTAAGAAATTTACTGCATATTATATTATTATTTATATTTTAGTGCTGTGTCCATTACACAGACACAATCGCTAATCCTGGACACTTGAATTTCACCACATCCACAACAGTCCTCCCATCGCTGTACCCTTAATGCAGTCCTCGCCCTCACACCCCACTTTTAAGATCCACTTTACTATTATGCACACTGAAAACCCAAGTGGTCTCTTCTCTTAAGGTTTCAGACTAAAATTCTGTCTGCATTCTATCCCATATCAGTCTTGATTTCATCATTCTAATATAATGTGGTGAATAGTGCAAATTACAACATTCCTCATGATGCACATTACATTTCTCCAGCCTGCTGTCAAATATCCCAATCAATGTTCTTCCCTTAGGGTAAGAGAACAAGACTGATACCAAAACAATTCAGACTGTATATATTTAATCACAGGTAACCAGATTCAATACTGATGAGTGACACCTGAAAAATATTAATTCACCATATCAGCAAAGTCAGTGTATGTTCAAAAGCACATGTGCACACACATTCAAGTCTGCACTATCAGCTAATAACTGGAAACATCCACTAAGTTGTCACTAAGAAACTGCAAAGTAATGGGCAGCCATTTAAATCCCAGTCTAGGCACTTAACTCTGGTGCTGAATGGTTAACACTACCATTGTATGATATGGCATGCAATGTACTGGACACAAGAATGAACTAATGCTGCAAAATGGTATGAATCAGATACTTGGTCACTTTGTCATCACCACAAAAACCTATAACAAGAAGTGCTGATTCATACCGGATTCTTTAAAATTCAAAACAGGTTTTCTGTATGGTATTTCAGACCACAGTCTTCTGCATTATGATACTGTATTCCCCGGTGGAACTATACTGCTTTAATCTTCAGGGTGGCCTGAAGATTACAATATAAACTGGCTTTTCTATTCTGTCATATTTCTGATGGTATTATTTTTGTTAGGTATGCTACACACAGGTCTCATTCTAAATGATGATAACCTACAAAATTTGGGGGGGGGGGCAAGGGGTGGAAATCTCCCCCTAGTAATGGCTTGGCACATGTACAGGGTGCCCTCGCTTTCATCTTTCATCCTGGAGAAACATACATGTGCCTTACAACAAACAAAATGTCTGGCTACACACAGAATATAGCAAAAAATATTTCACGAAAAACTAATTCTACCACCTAAAACAATAAATTTATGATGAGAATTTAAAACAAAAAATTTCCAGAAACAAGAACAGGGACAGTTCTGGTCACACGGACATTTAAAATTGCTTAGCTCATGAGAGCATTGAAGTTGAAAGTGACAATCTTTTATTCCACTAATCAAGGGAGAAGAACACAAAATCAAATGAATTAAGATGCCAGCTATGGTGTACATACAGTGTAGTATTACAAGAGAAGGTGCATAAAGTATCTTTACCCTGTTGCTACTTCCCACATCTTGATTGTTTTGTCCCTTGAAGAGGAGACAACAAAGTCTCCACCAGGCATAAAAGTGACACTAGAAACATTGTGGTCATGTCCGTGCATTGTTTTGATGCACTCATAATTTTGGAAGTCCCACAACTTTATAGTCATATCTGCGCTGCAGGATACTGAAACAAAAGCAAACATTAGCTCGTACTACAAAGTGACCTTTATTTAACAACATTTTTAAAACTGCTTAATTTTTGTAGTATCAAATGACAGTGTGATCTGTGTATGATGATTTGAAATGGATGTAGTTGGGTTACTGGTTACAACACACAAACATCCAAAGAAATGATAATGGCAACAGTTTGTCCTGTACAGGAGGAAAAGCAGACTAAAAATCACATATATGAAAACACACAGAAAGCTCTCCATTATTCAATATGAAATTCAACTCCCTGAATTCCATGTACCATTAAGAACAAGATGATATCATACTCCGTGATACAACAAAATATACCCTTTTTATTACTGCTCCACTGTTTCATCACAGAAGAGAACTACTGAAAAATGAAGTAATACTTACCTAGCAATTTACCAGTCTGATCGAAAGAAATATCTTGAACAGAGTCTGTGTGACCCTTGAGGGATTTTTCATATTCTCCAGTCTCAAAATCCCACAATTTTAGTGTGGCATCTTCACTCGCTGACACCATCACACTGAAAACTGGGTGAAATATTACCTGTCAAACAAAATATGGATCTATTAATTACATCCACAACCTTGAATGGATCTCTGACCATCCCCTCACCACAAATCTGTGCACAGTGAACATATGAAAACCACCGAAATACAGCACTATCTGACAGCTATTGGAAAAGTTCACAAACTTCTTTGACTTTACCATGTATCAACACGTACACATTTCCTGCAAATTTTGTGACCTAGTCAGTCCACATCAGTCCAAACCCATCTGGTACTTGTAATATTTACAACCATTAGGGTAAACCAACTTTGCCTAGCTTGTCTTTTCGGCTGATTGCTTTTCATTCAGAATTCTGCAGTCAACTGACTGATAGATCAACCCACCTACTCATTCCTAGGAGAAAAGACCCTTTTGTGAACAAAGTCAAGAAATTCCTACATCTCATAGAACCCACAAGTGAATTACCACGTTCAAAATAGCCTGCCACTGGTCCTTTACTGAGCCATATAAATCCAGTCCCTGCTGTCCCATACCACCTGTTCAAAATCAATTCTGATACATGCAAACAACAAGATGAACAGTATGTTTACAAGAAACAAATATGTGCCATGGTTTGAGCAGTCAATTGCCAGCCTCTCACTGCAATGGTCAATGTGGGACATGTGGCAAAGTGGCATTCAAGTGTTTCTATGAGCACTTCAGTCTTCTTGTCAGTATCACTCCACCACTGCTCCATGCTCATTCATTCACTGACAACTGACAGCGTTGTAACATAACATACAGAGAAAGAAAAAATCACAACCAATGAATATATTACCCCTTGTTGACTAGAGAATGTACCCCATAGACCACCATTTATACAACTTACATAAAATATGATTATACACAAAGTAACAGACTAACAATGTTTCAGGTACACAAACACTGTTGCTTCTGACATACGAAGAATAACAATGCCAGGAGTAGAGGGTAGTATCTTCCAACCTTACCTTTGTAACAGGTGCACGATGACCTGAGAGGCAGTATTTCTCAGGTGGCCTTGGAATCCATTCAGTAGGGGAGCGTTTACCTCGTGTAGGAGCACCTTCAATAAATTCCTTCTCTGCTTCAGACAACTTTGATTCAAGTTCCATCACCTTAAAATATCACAATATGCAATAACACAGATGTCACCATCTTGGGAAGTAATACCAGGTTTGTTTATATATATATAACAAGAAAGTTTTATGTGAACTCTTGCATTAACTAAGTTTCAACACTGAATAAACTTATAACCAAATAAATGTTTGTTACAAACTGTGATGGGATGCTAAAAAGTAATGCCTCCTAATTTCTTTACTGAAGTGAATAAGTGTAGGAGTACAAACTGAAATGTGTTCAATTTGTTACTTTTCCAAACAGCAGGGCCAAATTTTAAATTTCTGTCAACAAAGGGCTCTGAATTTTGCTTGTAAACACAACAAAGTACAATGCGAGGACGTCAGTGTGGATGAAACAGTGTGCAGTGACAGAGTACCTGACTGCAGAAAGCATACCTCAGATCAATATCCTTCAGTAACGAAATGTTGTTTATGGAGAGGAATGTGCAGGCATCAGTACTATTTGATGTCTGTCTCCTTGTGTTTGTGAAGGAAAGCTTGAACAGCTCTCCCTGAACCTGACTGACAGATACTTATTATTGTAAATATTTGTGAATATGATCTATCACAGATTTAAATACATAATGAGAAATTTAACAGCACACATCTGTCTGCACAGTCACTATAGGCACACAATTTTAAACAAAAGGGCATAAAGCACACCTTCTTTTGTAGCCGGATAACAGAGGTCCATTTCTTTTCGAGCAGACCCCCATACTTCCTCTCCACTTCTCCAGGCATATCTGCTTCCTTTTTGAAGGCTTCCAGTGCATTCATGTAGCCATTAGTGCTCAGGTAGTCTGCAATCGCCTTATTTCTGAGATATAAAATGAATCAAAGGATAAATCAGTGGCATGTTAACGCATTATAACTCTTATGAAAAATGTTGCTGAAGAAAACTGGTGGGTTCTAAAGATAATCTTCAGGTTACATTAAGCACATCACATGAACCTTGACTTCACAACCAGCTTCAGGTGACACTGATAACAAGAGGTTAATACCCAAAATTAAGAAAATGAAGTTCATTATTTTTCGGCAAATAAAAGCTCAAGGTTTGTGCTGGCTTACTGGCTACTTCTCAACACAAAAACACATTTTATACTAAACCTACAACACTACTTATATTTTCCCACCATATCACATGTTATGTGCTACCTACCACAGTGCCACACAATTATCAAGATTACTTGCAAAGTTATGCAACTGACTTAAACAAAAGCATCAGAATGCTGTGGATTGAACTTAATTTCGGCAACAAAATCTGTTGTGTGTTTATGTACAGAACATTTACACCACTATCTGCAGCCCTCAGTAGCACATAAAAGTTGTGTAGGGGGCCTCCTATACTTCTTTGGTTCATACCATACAAATAACACAAAGCAAATAAAATTTTATGGAGATTAATATGATGTACTAAACCTCAAGACAACTATAACACTGCAAGTCACACCTGAAATATGTGCAGTGGCTTTCTGACATGTCTAACAATGGAAAGAAGAATGGGAAATTAATCAAATTCTTACATGACATGGGGAACAGAAAGTTTCTCACATCTAAGTGAGGTGGAGAATTAAATATTAGACTACCAATATTGTTCTCTTTAGGGAGATGGGGTTATGGAAAGGGGGAGGAGACACATCATATTTGTACTACATTTATGTATGCTATACACTTTTACAAACATGAACTGGATACAGTCACTAGGTACTGCACACACAATGGCATCATTTTAAATACCACTTTTACAGACTTGTGTGCCAATGGAACTGACTTATTAAGTGCAGTGATACTTTCACTCACAGCTGCAATTATTGCTTTACAGCTGGCACATCATAAAACAAGTATGAACAATAATTAACGACCTTTAACCCTGAATGTCTGAGAAGGATAACTGTACTAGTGGCAACTTGCTGCTAATTCCTCCTCCTGGACATTTATGTGTTTCTAATCATTACAATAGTTATGACGGGTACTTCAGTGACAGCTGAGGTACAAAACTATCACTGCATTTCACACACGCACAGGCACGCACACGTGCGCGCACACTCACACACACAGAGTTAACTTTAGTGTTTTGTAGTCATTACCTTGAAAGTGCATACAAAGAAGCCATATGTTACAAAATATTTATTTACTTCATTATTGGCCACAACTGACCCCTGAAATATGACCAACAGGTGACAGTTTTCCAAAGAAGTTGGTCAATAAATGGAATACTTGTACAGTACTGAATATCAAAAACATCACTATAAATAAACTAAAATGAATTATATAGTGCTGATGACAGTAAAATGCCAAATGTTTAATGCCTGTGTTAACTCCAGTTATTTCCATGTGGTGCACTCACACCACTCTAAACATGAAATGGTGCCAGCATGGCATATCTGTAAGTACAAATTAAAGATGAATTCTTACAGGTACCATTTACTGCATGTAATGACGAAGAATGATAATGAACAACACTGTCAGTTCTTAGGTCACACCATGCAGCAGATGGATGATGACTAACAGATGCGGGATAGAGCAGTATTAAAGGATGAGGCAATATTTACAGTCTGTGGATGGGTGAATCAGCACAAACTGTACAAATAGGGAACTGAGAATTTATGTCTCTCCAGAAACAGTCTGAGACTCCCCATGAACATTTTTTGTGCTTCATCGTGGGAAAATGTTTATGAACCTTTCTTGTTTGTAGAAAAAACTGTGACATGATAAAATGGCTATTTCCATTTCCACTTCCACTGATGAACTTCCAGCAACATCTGCTATTCCAACAAGATGGCACTCCCAACTCCTGGAAATGTGGAATAGATATGGGGGACCATCTGCTTGGGGACTGTAACTGTCAAACTGAACTTTTCTCTCTGGGCTTTCCTTACAGGCTATACACATAACAGCCTCCAATGTCAGCTACATTACAAGAGAATTACAACAAATCTTCAGTGCTGGCTGTACAGTTAGTAGATGGCAATGCCCAACACGGTGTTCACAGAACTTCAGTGGTGGCCCTATCTACACACACTGTTCACTCTGAACACGTGTAAACTGCAGTACAATTGGGAGTGAAACTTTCAGAGTTTTTCTGTCATGTCAGATTACTTGCAGTGACAAAAACATGTGAAGCTGCATGAAAAATTATGAAACGCACTTTATGTACGAAGGACAGCAAAAATTTAGTTCAACCTGATCCACCAATTTACCAAATGTAAAAAATTTAAAACAAGAAATGTCCTAAAATAAAAAATGAAAATGAATCATTATGCAAAGACACACCTATGATATTGTTTTCAATCATTCACTTGCAAGGGAACAATGTTAACCAAAATAATGATTAAAAAACAGCAGCTTAGAAGCTAATAACTTTTAGCTACTTTTGCATGTTTCAAAGAACTACTACATGTTAAGTACATTACTCTTGAGCATATTAAGAAACATGCTTAATGAGTTTGAAAACATGAACTATCTCCAGAAACAGCAGCAGGTAAATGGCATTCTTGCTTCACATTCGAAATCTCGGCCCACAGCCCAGCTATGGTGAGTTGAGTTGCTTTGTTGTTCACCTCATTCCCTCCAGTAAAAATTCTGGTATATTGCACCATGACAGCTTCTGACCACACTGCTTCAAATTCACTACACACTATTAATCTCCCTCCTACACCACTTTCCATTCATTACTCACTTATAAAAAAATTATTTGGCCCTGTATGATCTACAGCAGTGTTTCTCAACTGGAAGCCCACAAGTTGCATAATTCAACATAGAGCATATTGTTTTTTTTTTTTCGGGAATATCCTAGTTTTAGTTTCAGTGTCATTCACGCAAAGAAAATTATTGATGTTGCAAAAAAAAATTATTAACTTAATAACGGTTTTACAGTTTAAGTAAGTTTCTTATCTGCAAAAAAAATGTTAAGTGCTATAACAAGATTTGCTTAAGCTTTCCGCACGTTTGGATAATATTTGGGAGTGGGTCCGAAGAATCTGAGAGACCTGATGATCCCACTAATAGCAGCATCATTAAATAAACCTTAAATAAATAAATACGTAAATAAACAGTAGTGGCGTTAACTACGCGATTAACCCCTCCCCAACATGTCGCCCTATCTCTCTTCCCGCTACATCTGTAGCTCAACCAGACGGTCGCCACGGTAACCAGAAATTTCGTCGTCACATTGATCAATAACGGCGCAAGATGACGTCATTACGGTCCAGCAACACTGGCAAAAAGATCGATCTATATCGGTGTCTTGACTGTTTCCAGCTGCCACCAGAGGGCATTTCCGACTAATTCCAATGACGTTATAGATTCGCATCAAAAAATTGAAAGTAGAGACGTGTCTGTTCATCTTCGTGAACATCATGTCACACCGACCACACAAACGGCAATATAAGAACTTCGGGTAATCTCAAAATACGGAATTTTCTAACGTAAACCTCGTTTTTATTTATAATCCAACAATACAATTCAACTTAGCTCATGGGTCAGCGACTTGGACTAATTCTTTGTTGCTAGAAAGCTCCAGCTGAATGAAATTTTTATTGCTTGCAATTTCCAACAAGACATGCGTACGTATAAAGCAATACTGAGACACGTTCGTGTAAACAAATCAGCAGTGGAAAAGCAATTATTACCTACTCCGCTTGTGTGTCCGTGGTCTTAGGCACCCAGGATGCATGCCCCATATTGTCATCTGTGGCCTGCTCGGCTCTACCATATTTTTTCCACATTATCTCTCACACGGCACGAAATGTGCGTTTTTCTCTATAACTTCTGTTTGAAATATTTCTCATGCTAAGAAGAACTGGACGACATATAATCAAACATGTACACTGATCTTCATGTGAAGTGCCCGTTATTTTTTGTCAGATTTCAACGAAACTTGAATTTTCTCGACAGATTTTCGAAAAAATACTCAAATCTCTCAAGAACACCCGCCCAGTGAGAGCCAAGTCCTACCATGCGGATGGACAGACGAACATGACGAAGCTAACAGTCGCTTTCCGTAATTTCGCGAACGCGCCTAAAAGCGATGTTCGCTGGCGCCACAATATCAACAAAGAAAATAACACAGGCGCGGGGTTGCTTTTGACTTTCTGTTGACTGAGTTATGCTTTTGACTTTCTGTTGACTGAGTTATGACTGAGTTATGCTTTTGACTTTCTGTTGACTGAGTTATGACTGAGTTATGCTTTTGACTTTCTGTTGACTGAGTTATGACTG
>Ga0123352_10017015_pt1 | contig 11592 bp, 6 predicted proteins | sample TergutLab28metaG_FD_89700 | JGI IMG/M metagenome (GOLD analysis project Ga0123352, IMG submission 89700) | Labiotermes labralis P1 segment gut microbial communities from Petit-Saut dam, French Guiana - Lab288 P1 | ecosystem: Host-associated > Arthropoda: Insects > Digestive system > Gut ...
CAATGGCAAGAGCCCCTTTGTTCTTCATTCTTGCCGAACTTTTCTTCTACCCCTACGCCCTAAATATAATTGCCACTCTGGAAAGCTACATTCCCTCCCCCCACCCAAAGCATTTTTTTTTTCAGTGATGCCAAAATGAGGTAAGAACATTTGCAAATATACCACTACTTTACAACCCTTAATTACAAACTAATTCACAGCAACTAACAAATTAATTCCCTCTTGGAATGGGAATGACTAGTTTCTTAAAGCCTTACATCCCAACCCACAGAAAAAGTAGAACTTGAGCAATTCATGTATGAGAGTGGGTGCAGCCACACAAGGCCAAATTTTGTTAACTACAGAGAAGAGTTTTAACAGCTACTGAAATAACCAGTTGATGAAATCATAATCAGACCCCCCACAAAAATCCAAAAATTTGTGCAACACTACCATCACACAATGGGATGTTTAATATTAAACAAAACAGGTTAATTCTGATGCCCCTGCAGTAACTACTCAAACATACTTGCAATGGGCCAATTTACATATTAAACCAGTAAGAAACAAGATGTGTGTTTCAATATGCACAACTAACTAGGATGTAATATTTAAAACGTATGACAATAATTGTGGATACCAATGGACTACATGGAAAGCATAAGCTGACCAATAAAATTTTGTAACTTCTGTTAAAAAGGAATAAATAACACAATCATAAATTTTACTTCATCAAAGTTACTTATAATATGATGCATAATTTTTATAGCCACGGACTACCACCATTTTAAGGGCTGTGTGTTTTTCACATTAAACAGTCCATAGCAAATTCACGCAAAGCATACATTAATCTTCTTTCCATGAGTAATTTATGGTTTAACCACAACAGTATATCAAACAGACCCGTCTGCAACCACCTCAATCCCACTTAAATCTCAAAATAAATAACAGTACAACCCAAGTAACACTAACTTTTAATAGCCAGTATTATTTCAAAATCTGGGGGACGGAGTTCTTTCACGTTCTCAACCGAGAATCCACACATGCTTAACTTACCACCTCCACCACCACCACAAATACCACTACTACTACTACTACCACCACCACCACAAAGAATACTACTACTACTATACTACTACTACTGTTCCAATACAGTTGATCACAATTATCATAAGCCCTTACTACACTGTTTATGCCAAAGTGACATATCAGTGTCTACAACCTATGCAACATGCAAGAGTGACATGAAACTCCACTACAATAAAATTATGTCACAATGTACACAGTAACACCTTACCTTTCTCTCCCACAACTCTGTTTAGCTTTTACTTCACATTACAGGAAAGTGAATGTCAACACTAAATTATTCAGGCACACACTGTGAACTGTACTTCCTTTATTTAAGTAGCCATTTTAAATTAACTATAAACAATCTGCTTATCTGCATATGTGTGTGTGTGTCTGTGTCTGTGTGGTATGTGTTTGCATGTTGTTTTGGGTATCTTGCAATTTCTATAAGTTATTTTATTCATTAGTCTGTATATTATAATATGTAACATATCATTTTTGTATTTTATATATATAATATGTATATAACATCAGTGAGACAGTAAGTAAGCATTTTGATGCATTATTTAAAATTTACAGAGTTTCTTCTTCATGTAAAACATTACCTCCGGTAGGGCAAAATGCAAGCCACTGCACCCATACCACAATGAAAGACCAAGTGCATGTAAGGAGACAGTAATTTGGCTCCAGAAAACTAACACGCCCCATGTGTGAAAATGTACTTTTGATGAGTTTGCAAGGAAACTTGTAGTTACATATAAACAACAAAACCCAGAATAAATGAGCCTACACTCATACTACAAACATTTTGCTGTTAGCAGTAAAACCACTGCTTTCAGCTTTGTTATACAGGTGGTTCAACAAATACCATTTAGCCTGCTACAACTGCAGTATCTTAACAGGTACTATGTAGATTTCTATAATGAAACAACACAAGGAACACAAACATATAGCAATTCATTACTAAGAAGAGTTCAGGAAGCAAAAAGAGTGAATTGCAAGAAAATAAGTCAAAGGAAGTGGCATTATCTCTATGAAGTTCTGTATACTCAACCTGGTTCAGGTTTCATGAAGAATTGTGGCAATAAAGTTGGCAAGATGGGGGACGGATGTGAGTTGCAGGGCCTACAACATTCTCAGGATTATGTATATCCTGACCCACCTGACCACTTTACTCTGCCTTCATAAGTATCACTTGTTACCAGTCCAATTTTTGTTTCAGATGGTGATGACCTGCTTTCATGTGGCATTTTGCACCAACAGAGTATTCAAAGGTTTTGTTTGGTATTTGGAATAAATACTTAATTTTTTATAACATCTGAGGTGTTCATTGTTATGGGTATTCAGATGATCTTTTGGTATGTGACAATGTGTAGTTATCAGTGGAAACCAACACTTCAGGTGAAACTGACTCTCTCTCCACATTCAGGAAATAAAACACAGGCAGCAGATTCCTATGAAACGTTGGTAACTGGCAACCTGACTATATGGCACCACATTCCAGAAGACACTAATTGTAACAGTAAATCTTCACTGTATTATTGACATCATTCAACTATTCCAGTTATTGTCAGTAGAGTCCAACAGCACTTGTAAATGGTCAAGGTCATTTTCCTTGCATAAATTTGACAGCAGGAGAGTTTGACCATTGGCAAAATACAATTTAGTTGAATTAATTATAGCAACAAAATTGCAACACAATAAATCAAATGCAATACTTTTAAAATTTCATGTACAGTGTGAGCCAGAAACATCTCTCGGTTTCTGAAATAACACTTTAAGGCAAGGTGGAAACATTTCATTGACACTAATTAGGTACAAGCCAAGTCCATGAGAATTCATGTTAACCATTAGTATTTGAATATGATACTGTGCAGGTGACCACCATGTCAGTTAATACACTGCTGTAGTTGTGATGAAAAGGATGTTATAACACATATCATCATCATCATCATCATCATCATCATGCACAATGATGTTTGGAGCAATGCCTAAAAAGCATAGATTTCCATGTAAATTCTGAGCATCTGTTTCCAGTAAGAGTCATTTCTTACTTTGGGGACATCACTGGTCTGCCCGCTCACCTTATCACGCAGTACCGGACTATATCCTTTGGTGCTATGTCAAAAGCAAGGTATACGAAACCCCTCCAGTCAATACTGATGACCTAAAATAGCAAACTGAGAAGTGTATTTGAGGGACGCCTAAAGATATGCTACAAAGTGTTACAGTATCCCTTCCAATGACAGCAGTGTACTGAATGACAGGGTGACCACCTACAATGTGTCATATTCATATGCAATGATTTAACACTGAATTCACATGGACTGGGAATGTACATATCAGTGTTAGTAAACTATAATTACATATTCCCACTTTGTTTTGACGTGTTATTTCACTTCAATAAACCCTGTATTACAATAGAGGTGGTGATTCTGTGGTCTGTAAAAGAAATGAGTTCAGTTCCTGGCGATATTCATATAAATCTTTCCTTGCTCATACAAAGCACTAAGAAAGTACTGTAACCATATAAACACAGTACACCATCAAGAATATTCATTTCAAAGTCTCCCATGGTGTACCTTTACAAGCGTCACACATCTCAGCACAAACCACCAGGCACACAACAGCACACCACACTCCACAGCTCACTGCTGTACTGTCCACATCTCACAAAGTCCAGTACCTTTCTTTTTTCTTTTCTCTACCAATACAACCATAACATCCAGCAACCAGGTGAAAGTGTAAAATTTGTAAACAGAGACAACAATAACCATAAAAGGCTATATACATAAAATACTCCAAGACCTTATTTGTGAATTCCATTCTTCATAATCATCTGAGTTACTTGACTCAAATGAATACATAAGTACACCTCTGCTTACTAGTCCATGCATTCACCATTGTTCCTGATTTGAAATAATCATCCACAAACTTACTCTGTGGCTATGTCATTTACACACTATTTAACAATACCAAATATTCAGGCACTGCCCAAATTTTGGCTTCTCAAAAGTAATACAAGAGTCAATATCCCTGATTATCAGCAAACTAAAAACCCCCAAAATAATAAAAAGTGGGTTAACATCAACCATAACTGGTAACTACTGGTGTGGGAGGAATAAAATGGCTCACTCTATGAACTCATCAACTTTTAAAAACATTTCTGCAGGTAACACAACTGTCCTGTAAGAGAATTAAACAACACATCAGTATAGCAGAACCACCACTCACAGTGGACATGAACTGCCTAACTGGCACTCTAGACTCAATGATATTTTGTAGCATCCTTGACACGCATAGTGAGTGGTAAATCATGTGGCTAATATCCGACTTCCATTTTTCTGAAATGGACGATTTACTACACAAAATCAAACTTTTAAGGAATCAAATGATTAACTTCACAGAGCAGAGACCTTACTGAGAGGCCAAAAGCAACTCAGCTGCTCAAAGAAATTCCCCTGCCTACTATGTAACCCTAAGGTTCATCACCATGTACACAACAGCCCATCACAAGTCCTTATCCATAAGCAACATCAAGCCAGTGTGGCTTGTTTCTCTCATGTGTATCATCACACATTTTTAATTTTTCTCACCTTCTCTGTGTGAGCCAGGACAATGTAGTTGGTACAGGGACTAGACAATTGGCTGGTCAATCAAGGAACTGTTGTTAGATGCCCAGTGGGTGCAAGAGATTCTTCATTTCTCCAAATCACTCATGCCTTCATAGCATGTACATTTCCGCCATGCATGCCACATGCCCACTGATTTATCACTGTAATATTAACTGTTGAAGGGTACAGTTTATAAACTCATTACACAGATTTTCTTGAGTCTCTCATTTCTTCCTTTCTCTTAGGTCCATATATTCTCCTCTGTAGTTTATTTGCAGATACCTTCAATTGCAGATACCCTCAATCTAGTTCTTCTCTTAATGTGAGAGAAATGATGTGGAAAGACAAGATTCTGAAATGAATGACAGAATGCATTCCTGAATTTAATCTGCTTTTAAATTCTCTTTGAATGCAATTTTGATTTACCGTTGTTCCACCCAAGTATATGCACTATGCCACATGTTCAGTTCTGATGCTGGGGCAGAAACATACAGACAGCATATCCTTAATCAGTTCCCAGAGCAGAGGAAAATACTGATTCCCTTAGGTAAGCCTGAGTCAGCTGAAAATTACAGTTTATGTGTTGGAATGTGAGAAGGTAGCCCAGGTCTGTGTTGTGTCTTATACAGGGCAGATCAGTGGATTTGAGAAATGTTTTCTGTTGTTCAAAGAGCATTAAATTGCATTATTGTTAGCAAAGTATGCATCGCAGAAACAAAATTGCCTCAGTCGTGTAAAAAATATTACATGTCAACAGTGTGATGTAATAGAACAATACAAAAAATTGTGGAAATTTTCAAAAGAGAGGTTCAGGACCGGAGGGAGAAAAAAAAACTTATTGTAACTGAGGAGAAATTTCAGATACTGGCACTTGAATAAAACAACCTCCAGAAAATCTGTGCCTGTGTTGGCTGCTCAAAATGGGACATCAAAGGCCTCCGCTCAGACAGCAACATTACTTCTAAAACTAAAATCATATGCAATTAAAAATGTATAACCATTTCCTTCAGACTGGCAAGCATGAAGCTGGTACTGCAGGTTGTTTCAAGAATCATTACAACTCTTACCCTGCACAAAGACAATTCTAGGTTGATAAACCTTGTCCTAATTCATTTATGCCTGTACACAAAACCTGGATTTTTTGTTACTACTGTGTTTCAAGCACATTCTGTCCAGATATTCCCCATCTGTCCTCAAAGGTCTGACCAGTTTCATGTCTTACAGTGCTCATATTACTTCCATTCACTTGGCCTGGATTTGTGGGAGAATAATAATGTAACCCGCTTCCTTCTATCTAAAAACTTTCCCTGTCAAACCAAGAGTTATCTATCTGGTACAAACATACACTAAACTAGACCCCATGTGACTGAAGGTTTCATATTATCTCTAACACTTTTCCAGACCCTACTGATATCCACATTATCACCCAAATTTTATAAAATTGCAAATCTGTTTGAAATTTTAGTCTGATACTGATAAATAACTTAATTAAATCACATAATTAATTCAGATATACAAAATTCAAAATTATATTTCAAATACAAGTAACAATACTGTAAAATACTAGTACAAAGTCCACAGGAACACAGCATTAAGTAAGGAGGAACTGACAATAAAATATTCTCTAAACAGGTCTGAAGAGACGAAATGCCGCTGGTTCATTTGTACAGATTCCTCACTTTCCAATGTTTCTCACACATGCATCTCATGGACTTAAAATCAGTTTATCACAAGCCCATTAACGCATGGTACCTTATCTACCAATTAACAGAATGTACAACATGTGCACACATACTCCACTCTGGCTATCTGGTAGAGACTGACTACAGTGAAGCACTTGGATTGATGGCAACTGACTAGAGCCAGACACAATGCATGCCCCACTGCCATTTAAAGCTTTGAACTGTTATATCTAAGCATAGAAAATGCTTACTTCTTGCCTTACAAACAACAACTTTAACAACAAGCTCTTTTCTCTCACTAGTAGCCACTGCCAACATCATCCTGGCAAAAGTCCCTTATCTCACAACTTCTCACATCCCTTTCTTCACTCGATATGTCAAGCACAGTAGTTGATGTTAATATGAGATCAGGTTTCACATCATTCCTGTCCTCAGTGTTGCATGATGCATCAGCAGACGGCAGCAAGCCTTCCACTGATGCTGCAGCATCACCATCCAAACCATCACACTTTTTACCTTCTTCACAACTTGAGTCCATACCATCTGAATGCACTTTCAATGCAAGCACCAGATCTTGTAATATCTCAGTTTCTTTCAGCTCGATTAGCTGGAAGCGATGATTAAATAGTGTCAGATGTGCAAACACACAGTTCAGGTGTGCATGCAGGTTCAGCAATACCACCTCCCGAAAGTGGCAGTGATACAGGTGTGCCAACACATGGAACAGGAGGCGCAGGATCTTGCGAACAATAGATTCAAACGAACTTGGAAATTCATTTGCTAAGACAAAAGAAACAACAAGTTCAGTTGCAATGCCAATTTCATATCAATGTTTCCATTATGGCATAGCATGCCTCTGTACCTGCCAGATTTATCAAGTTTCTAATAAACTGAAAGTTAAAATTACCCAAAATAAAGCTTGCACTCACACTTAACCAAATCTATATTACGTGTTCATAAGCTACAAATGTAAGATTCACTTTAACACTACTGTGCCATCCTCTTATTCTTCCAAGTAACAGGTAAAGTTCGCCCTAGAACAGGCCATGAAGGCTCACAGGGGGGAGCAGAGGTATAGCTCTAATCTTTCTTTAACCTCGGCACTAGATGGGAGTGGGTGGTCAACGCCATGCCCCGGCCTGGACGGGCGCCTAAAATCTCACCCCTACTGGGATTCGATCCCCAGATCATCCACCCCATAGTGAGTCGCTATGTCGACTGCGTATCCCGGCCCATTCATTCTTCCCAGTGGCCAGCCTTAAACAACAGTCTTTTGAGAACGGATTGGACAGGCACTCACCATACTTTGTAGGAAATATGGACTCATCACTGATAGTCTTCTGTGTGAATGTCATCACATAGTCTATGTACTGGGGGGCAGCCACCCGGGTCTTCTTGCCTTTGTCATCAAACCACAGGTACGTCCTGAAACAGATCCATCCCACTGTCCAGCACTAGCCACATGCCTAGACATGAGCCACAAGAAACACTAAATACCATTGTACGATATAAACTTGATGGTGAATTTTGATGATAAGTTTAAAACTGAGAGGCAAATGACTATCACCAAATTTTGTACGACAAGCTAGAGGCTTCAATTTTAAGGTATTAAATTATCTCAAGCACGAGAGAGAACACAGTGAGGCTCTATGTGATGCTGCAAAATCACAGGAATGCACTACAGGACACATGGTGTAAGATGTGTGGTACTCTTAACACTGTCCGTGCATTTCTCCAAATGATAAAACTCACCCTATTTATTTACATCATGGTAGAAGGGAAATGAGCAATCTTCACTGATGATGAAGTCTCTAAACTAAGAATATCCTAACAACACCATACCTTCCAGCAAAACCAGAATCTAACATACAAAAACTTCATTCTCCATAAAGAAGTGCTAGGTGTGTTTGTTAACTGGTCTACTTATCATGCCACCGAAGGTCACCCACCCATTACACAACAATATCACCATGTTAACTCTAAGGACTTTGAGCAGGGAAAAATACTAATACCATAATTTGTGTGTTAAATGGTACAAATGACTTTATATGTAGAGATGGTGTTCTTGAAAATCAATGTGTATGTTGAAATTGCATGAAACAGGAAATGTGTATCATTTAATACTGGAGGGGGATTCACAAGCAGATGAACTTTGGTTTCTCAAGCTCAGTTAAACATTAATATACAAACTAAAACAGTAACTAATTATGCAAGCCATAGAATAAATAAATTAATTAATTAAAACACAATGTACATTCAGAATTAATCAATCTTCACTATGAATGAGTCTGTTTCAGGCAGCTGACAAAAATAAAATCCTGTATATTGAAAGCGCAGAAATGTACAATGAATCACCTCTACAAACAAACTGACTTCACGTGGGTATGTTAACCTTTCAATGATACCTGGAGGAACTGAGAGACTTCTAATTCTTCCCCTGCAGCTGGCCTTTGGGCACCATGCATTGATGATGCATTTAACCCTTTAAACGCCAAGTTAAATCCCATCTGCCATTTGCTGGCATTATCAGGAGCTCACCATATTCTCCATGTTAGCAGGGTAGGGGTTAAGGATACTACTAATTTAAAACCCCTTCATCCTTGGCAGTAGTTGCAAATGAAACCTCAGAATCAATGAAGGGTAAATAAATCAGCACCAAAAAGAGAGCTGTTTCTGTTCTGCCCTCATCAGAGGGGGAAAGAAAATAACTTTTGAACAATCTCAAAAATGATGGGGAATCAACGATATGAAACACAGCTTTACATTACTCAACATTATGGTGAGTAGAACAGCCAAACAGCGAGTGTTTCACATAGATCCACCATAGCTGAACAAGACCATTTAGCTAGACCACACATAACTACACTGCACTGCAAAGTGCACCGGTGTTAAGAGAATCACACTGTAAAAATATGCACACACTGTCTTGGCATGAATGTACCACAACAGTGGGTGGGAAACAAGTGCAAATATGGTACATGTTATTTGTTCATGATGAGAACTACAACAGATTTGCATTAAAATACTGTGGTCACTCAGTAAGTAAAGTTTTGCATTGACAAGTGATATGAAAGCAGTAGTGAAACTATGACATCAGAGGTAACAAAACTTTTTTCACCAAACAAAATCTGGTACAGCAGTGGGAACAGTAACTCAGCTGTCAAGGGAGACTATGATGAAATCAATCGAAACAGCAAAATTTCAAACTAAATAATCCTGCAGATATTAGTGCCCTATTCCTTACTGAATGACCCACACAATATCACAATGTTCAATTTCACCAACCTGTCAAAATAAAACAGCCTACCTTAATCCTGGGCCTGTCATGTCTGGGCATCCTGACATGGTGCAGAATTCGGAGATAGTTCCGTATACTAGATTGATATGATCAAAAAACGCAATTGCTGAAATAAAAAAACCAAAATAAATGCAATGAACCCAAGGCCAATTTGACACTCAGGTGACCATACATCGTGATAAATTCTTATAATAAAACCAACTAGATGCACTAATTTCTCAAATTTATTTTTGGAATAAGACTCTACACGTTTCAGACAGTTCCTCTGTCCATCATCAGGAGTTTTTCACTGTACCCACGGCAATAGTATATGTCATACAGGTTTGCTGACAGCTTGCGAGCTGCTCACAAGCTGTCAGCAAACCAGTATGACATATACCACTGCCGTGTGTACAGTGAAAAACTCCTGATGATGGACAGAGGAACTGTCCAAAACATGTAGAGTTTCTTCCAAAAATAAATTAGAGAAATTGGTGCATCTAGTTGGTTTTATTACAAGAATCTAAGACCATAAACCAAAAGTCCTTTCACTGATAATTTCCTGTTCAGAAATATTCATGCACCTAATAAGTAACGCTTCTAGCTCAGGCATGGTGCAATGTGTGTCTCATAAATCACGGCAGAGTCACAGGCACTGAAGATATTCTACCTAAATGATACAACTTCATCAAAATTTCTTTTTAATCAGAAAGACCCTGAAAAGCATATAAAATGAAAATTCAAAACTAAGAACCCTTTGAAATTCAATGAAGTACATAAGAACTCTCACATTAAAACACCTTATCCTGTGTTACTATACAAACAAAACTAAGATGAAAAGTTTGCATACAGTCTGGCATAACAAACATGCCATATACCAGCAAAAACACCCAATTTAACCATTATCAGTCACTCTGATGTCCATATGATGTACAGTTAACCCTATAAACTTACCATACACCAAACTACAAGGACATGTGACGTAATTCACAGTGCTTGTCTAACAGAAGGGCTGGATGATTGTCAGATTCCTGCAGTGGCCATTGGCAGCAGACAAAAACTTCAGAATAAAACTCCTGTGACTGGAGTCAGTGAATGAACAGCCTAGGCTAGGAGTGGCAAACTTTTCTTCTATCCAGAAGCAAATTTTTTACTGAAAGTAACTTACATATTTGAGGTAGGTGGAGACAAAACTGATGTTTCCAACTGTCAATGTGTATGCTGACAGACTTAGTGAGATACTTGCTGCTGTGTATTAAGCACAGACATACAATTCTCAGCTTATACATGGCTATTCTGAGAGTGACACAGTCAGCACTATACACATCTGTCGGTGCTGCTTGGGCCTGATTTAGTACATTTTATTCACCAACAAAACAATTCACACAAATACATGTATGTTCAACCAAATGATGAAAATGCTACTGCCATGTTTCATGAAGTTACACATATCAGTGTATTTTCTTTAATACATAAGAAATTAGAGCACTGTACAGTATTTATGTAACTGGTAACACAGTTGGGTATGTTACAATGAACGCAGATGCTACAACAAATGCGGAGGAATATTATCGGCCAACATAGCACACATGTGCGCATGACGTGTCAAGCCTTCCCGCTTTGATTAAAGAATCAGTTATCATCTTTGATATCATTTGTAAGGTTCAGTTATCAGTTTAGTTCAGTTATCTGCTTATTCGCACCTGTAGCAGTGAAAATATTTTTTTAATTATTCTGCTATACAATTTTAGCCATAAGTTGGCAAAATATAGTAAAAGCAGTCCCATTACAGGCCTGGACAGGCCCAGAGGGTTCCAGGAAATTAGGGTTCCTAGATTTCGTGACAATGGCACAGGATGGTGGTAGGTTGCCAGCCTTACGCACCGGCCGCCTTTACCCCCAGGAAATACTCCTGGTACTCATTTCTGTTAGAGGCTGAGTCGACCCCAGGGCCATGGTGCGATCGGAAGGA
>Ga0123352_10017016_pt1 | contig 11592 bp, 6 predicted proteins | sample TergutLab28metaG_FD_89700 | JGI IMG/M metagenome (GOLD analysis project Ga0123352, IMG submission 89700) | Labiotermes labralis P1 segment gut microbial communities from Petit-Saut dam, French Guiana - Lab288 P1 | ecosystem: Host-associated > Arthropoda: Insects > Digestive system > Gut ...
CTTCGTGATACTTTAAAAAATTCACACATAAAAGTAATGGAATATCTGTCTTTGTAACGATAAATCACTCTGTATTTTGCCGATGGCTTCACTTCCTTCCTGTTTCTTTCAGAAAATCCCGCAGCAATTCATTTTCCATTTCCAGTTGTTTAATTCGATAATCTTTTCTAACTATCTTATAGCGAAGCTCTGCAAGCTTATCTTCTTTGGTTACCACGATATCTTTTGCCGGTCTACCTTTGGGCTTTATAGTTATACCTGCATTGATTCTGCGCTGCTTTGCATTTTTTCGTTTAATTAATTCATTTATTTGCTTGTATGTATATCCTAGTGCTTCTCCTATTTCACGATGTGTTTGACCCTTTGCTTTTAAGGCTAACACTTCTTCTATGATTATGTGTCCATAGTGTTTTCCCATTAAATCAGCTCCCTACTGTAGTTTTTTCAATTCTACAATAAGGAGCCTTTTTTCTCAATGTCCGTTTTTAGGGATGCAGTACAATCCCGAATACAGGCTTTAAGATTTATGTTAGTTCTCAATTTTAATTCTTGTTACGCCTTACTGTCAGTCATCAGGCAAGTCTTAACAAATACAGCTGTACATGCCACGGTGAATGCACCGGCTATACCAAAACCGATTGGATTCGCCAGGCCAAAGCCATGTGCCGCTGTAAGGATGAAAGCGTTTGTAAGGAATGTCATGAATATTGCCGGAAGAGTACATATCCAGTGAAGTCTCTTTCTGCGTGCAAGGTAAACCGCACCTGCCCAAAGTGTGAACACCGCAAGAGTTTGGTTCAGCCATGCGAAGTATCTCCACAGTACGCCGAAGTCTACGAACAGTAAAAGTATAACGATCGCAAACAACGGGATAGAAACCATCAAACGGTTTTTAATCGGGCTTTGGTCGATTCCAAACGCATCTGCAATTGCCATACGGCATACGCGCAGAGCAGTGTCACCTGTAGAAATTGGGAATATACCAACGCAGATGATCGCGATAATACCACCGACAGTTCCGAAGAATGCGAAAGAAATTGTACTAACAACAACCGCAGGAACACCTGCTGCCGCAAGACCGGCAAGAGGACCGCCCGCATAATTGTAGAAGAATGTCATCGCTACTGCCGCCCAAATAAGAGCAAGGAAACCTTCGAAAATCATTGCGCGGTAGAATACGTCACGTCCGCCTTTTTCATTTTGCATACAGCGCGCCATAATCGGAGACTGTGTAGCATGGAAACCCGATATCGCACCGCAAGCAATTGTTATGAAAAGAGCCGGGAATATTGGCACACCTCTTGGATGTGGATTTGAGAACGAAAACTCAGGAATCATGAAAATGTAGCCTCTTACGAATAACATAATTGTCATACCGACGCCAAGCAGAATCATGCCCGCTCCGAATATCGGATACAATCTCGCAATAAGCTTGTTGATTGGGATAATTGTTGCTACACCGAAGTAAGCAATGATGATTGCAATCCAAAACCATCTGCCGCCAAAGTTCTCCAAAATAGCAGCCGGAGTAATTTCTACAAGGATGTCTGCAGGACTCATTGTGAATACCGCCGCAACCATTATGAGCAGACCAACCATTACCACGCGGCAAAGGTTCTTAACAATCGGCCCGAGATATGTACCTACCATTTCAGCAAGCGTCGCACCGTCTTGGCGAATCGAAAGCATACCCGACATATAGTCGTGAGTTGCGCCCGCGAATACACAGCCAAGAACGATCCAGAAGAATGCTGCCGGCCCCCAGAGTGCGCCTTGAATAGCACCGAAGATTGGGCCTGTACCTGCGATAGAGATGAATTGAATCAACATCGCTTTTCTGTCGGAAATCGGAACGTAGTCAACGCCGTCGGCCTTAGTGAATACAGGTGTTGTCCTGTCCGGGTCGATGACGAACACATTCTCAACAAACTTTGCATAAACAAAGTAACCAAAAACGAGAATGGCTGCTGCTACAAAGAAAGTAATCATTTTTCTATTCCCCCTAATCTTATACCTTGAGCAGATAAGATTACTTCTGCAACGGGAATTTCTCTGTGTAGCCCCATTTTGCAGAAACAAAGGTGCGCACAAGGTTAATTTACAGCCAAGCATGAATCATTCTGATTGACAGAACCATCCACACTAACTGTTAATTTAAAGATTATTATATGCTTGAATATGGCAAATTGCAAGAGATTTTCGCCTGTTTTTGATACATCGTGCTTTTGTGTTGGTTTACTGTTCACAACTTGTTCATTTTTGTTGATATTGCACAAGAATAAGTACCTTCGCACAATGCAAACTGCACGAAGGTTTTTTCATTTCTTGTTAGAAATGCTTAAGATAATATTTACTTCCCGACCAGCGAAAGTAAAAACATCATCTCGGCTAATCTTCCGCCGTTGTACATATTGCCCGCACGGCATTCCGGATCTATGTCATACACGCCGTCATGGTGCAGCGATTCATCAGCCCAAGCACTTCCTGCTCCGCCTCCCAAGCTTTGTGCATAAAACTGCGTCTGCGGTGCATTCAAACCCGTATGCCCGATGTTTTTACGAATTTCATGCCACGAACTAAGTGTTATCATAGCATCGGCCATTCTCTCGTACATTTCATGTCTCTCCGGCGGCACAAACTCTTTGAGCGCAGCAATAAGCGCAACTTCACGCGGCGGATTCGCCATGGCTTTCATTCGCTCGTACTCTACTGCCTTACTTACGCGTTTCAGATACTTCTCTTTGAAATGCTCACGCGCAAGCTCCAGAGCATCGCCCATATCTCTTCTGATATTGTCCGGGCTTTCGACAAGTTTCGCTATCTCCATAAACTTATTTGCCAAATTCTATACCTCCCACAGTAATTTTTCTATATTCAGCAAACCCCACCCTTGTTGATTTTTAGGATACTCCAAGCACTCCGCACTTTTTTTAATACGCAGCTTAACCTCGTTTGGACTTAGTGTAGGTTCTTTTTCAAGCAGCAGTGCTATAGCACCCGAAACAATCGGGGTTGACATACTTGTACCGCTCATAGTCACATAGTTACCGCACATAGATCTATTAAGCTTTGCCTTGGCGCGTTTTTTCGATAAGGTTTGGCTCAGGCACGACACGATATCAGCACCCGGTGCCAGAATATCGGGCTTTATGATACAATCAGCGGTAGGCCCGCGCCCGCTGTAGTTTTGCGAAGCTTCCAGGCGGATTTGCACAGGCTTGCAGTCATCGGACGCGCCAACCGTAACGACTTTGCGGCTTACTCCCGGCGATGTCACAGAGCTTGGTGCGGGGCCGTTATTACCGGCCGCGATAGTCATCACGATACCCGCATCCCACGCAGCTTCCACTGCTTTTACAAGAGGGTCATTCAACTGCAGCTCGTTCGTCCCGACCGACAGATTCGCCACACGTATGTTGTAGCGTTCCCGATTGTCCACAATCCATTGCAGTCCTGCCAATACATCAGACGAACATCCCGCCCCTTCAGCGTCAAGCACTTTTACCCCGACAAGATTCGCGCTCGGCGCAATGCCCGCATATTTTCCATGCGAAAGTATACCGCTTCCCGCAGCAATTGCAGCGCAATGCGTGCCATGCCCATTGTCGTCATATGGCTGTCTGCGGCCGTTTACAAAATCCTTAAAAGCAATGAGCCTATTCTTGGTCGAACACAAATCCGCCACCGGAGATACTCCTGTATCCAACACCGCTATGGTTATGCCGTATCCAAAAAAACCGCCGTTATGCGCAACCTGCGCTCTCACGGTCTGGCGTGCGGCATCCATTTGCGCACTTACCGCCGCCGTCTTGCTTACCGAGCTGATACCTACAACTGCTTCCAGCCGCCACAAATCGTCCTCGCTAATCTCAAGCACATACGAGTTTATAAGCGGCAGATGGTACTTTATCTTCCCGAGCCACGGCCCTGTAAGTTCATTGTTCTCCTCGGCATTTTCTGATGCAGCCTCTGGATTGTAAACGCTATCCTCCGGTGATGCAAAAAATGTTCGGATGTTCTCTTCTACTCTGTCGTTCGGATACTCAACAATCACCTCAACCATATGCAACCCCGCAGTTTCAATTTATACATACTATGTCTGTCTCCTTGTATGTGATACAAACTTGTATTTGGCGGACGGCCAATGGCCGTCCCTACGGCGATTGATTGTAGGGATGGACATTGGCCATCCGTTATTATGGTTGATTGTAGGAGTGCGTACAAAAAAGACCCTCATTACATATGAGGGTCTCGTCGTAGCAATTATTTGTTAGATTTTACAAAGCGGCGTACTGTGAATGCACTCACAATGCTCATAAACGCAATGCCGATAAGCAGAATGACATTCATTGAGCCGTTGTCACCGGTTTGCGGGTTTGGACGCGGTTCAGGAATATCGCCATCCGGTACATCTGTTGCCGGTACTCTCTCAGGCGGCAGCCACGTCGGCGGTTCTGCCGGCCAAGTTGCCGGTGGCGTTGTCGGCGGCCATGGTTGATCCGGAGGCCAAGCCGGTGGTGGTTCAGGCGGCCAAGCCGGCGGTTCACCCGGAGGCGTTGTTGTAGGAGGTACATGAGGCCAAATCGGCGGCCAAGGCGGACCCGGGTCTATCGGCGGGTGCGTATGTCCCGGTGGTACTGTCGGTGGTGCCGGTGGTGTCGGGGTATAGAAATTGTCAAATACCACCTGTATTACCTTGTATACATCATCAGGCATTATAACCATATGAATTGGGTTAGCCGGCTGAATTTGCACATCAAAGCCCGGCACGCTAAAACCACTCTCGGTTATTATATACGTCCCTTCCTGAACGTTTGGTATAAACGCCCTGCCCTCAATAATGTCGAGCAGGCTAAACGTCCATGTCTGCATTTGTGGGCCGCCTGTTACCGTGACTGCAAAGCCTTGCGGGAACTCCGACGAAGCCAGTCCGTGGAATGACTTGCGTATCAGCAGCCCCGGGTTAAGCTGCTCCGGTGGGATGGTCGTATAAATATTACTGATAGGCACTGTAACATTAGCTCCGGCCATCAGAGGCAGAACTCCCAGTAATCCCCCGTCGTTATAGAATGTGTATCCAGCTGCATAACCGCCTGTTTCATACATTACATATATTCCCGGAGGCAAGTTACGTAATACATAAGTATTGTTCACAAAGGCTGAATAAGGCACTGTTGTTCTGAAAATCTCAGCTCCTGTGTTGAAGTCCGAGCCTATAATCAGGAACGAAATAGCCGAAGCACCATCAGGCGGTGAATTATATGCTATACCGTCGATGTAGAATGTTTTTTGAAGTGTCAGATTCGGATATGGCGTGTAGGTGTTGACAATGCTGAGTACAACCTCCCCGGCATCATTCGGCATTATATAGCGTCTTGTCGGAAGCTGCGGCGATGTTGTAAGTACGAAATTCGGAATATTGGCAAACCTTTCTTCAATAAAGTATATGCCCGCAGGGATATTTTGCAGTACCATACCGTTTGGATTTAGTATATCAGCAAGGCCGAAAATATACTGGTTCCCCGTCGGGTCTGTTACAACAATCTGGAGGTTTCGCAAATATTGCTGTACTTGCGCGTCGGTTAAGCCTTCGAATGCCTTGTATATCCTCAAATTACCGGGGTTAAGATTACTTGGGACATTAGTAACCGTCACAAAGTCGGATACTTGATTGACACTTTCATCCGGCAGCAACACAGGAGCAAGCAAAGTATTGAGATCTGCTATCTGTGCAGCCGTCATTGTTGGGTTAAGCGTGAAGAATATATCTTGGTAAATAGGCTCATAGCCAACAGGAGGCCGGGATTCAACCAGCATATAGAGCAAGTAAAACCTTGGGTCTGAGGTAATCCATTGCTCACCGCTAAACAGTGCCATTCCATTTGCATCGGTAACTACTTCCTCTATGAGGCCGAAAGTGAGAACTTGCCCGCCTGCCCCGGTAATGGTCAGATCATCAGTAAGCTCTCCCGGCGGCTGGTAGCTGCCTATAACAGTGACATATAAGTCGAACGTAGCACCCATAAGGTTGTTGCCTACGGCATCCTGCTTAAACACTCTAAGGTCAACCATACCTGCACCAACGCCGGCTCCGCCTCCGCCGACAACATAGCTGCTCTTGTCGCTTGAGTCGCCTTCTCCAAATATTGAAATTTCATTCGAGATATCGCCCGATGTGCCTGCCGGTAATGTAACGCCTACGGCATAGTCGATTTTTATCGGAGTTTGGTTTGGCAGCACAAACTGCACCTGACTGTCAACTCCGGTCGGCACATTGGCCTGCGGAGTAATGTTAACGCTCCACAGTTGGCGGTCGTTAAATGTAAACGGCTGCGGTATCCATACTCCGTTCCAAACCCCATTGACTTTCGTTTGAGTATAGATTTGGATAGAGTCTGTGAACATCATGAGGTTTACCAAATTATCCACAGCGGTTATCTGCGCAGGCCCCGGGTTTACACCATCAGAGAATACAAACTCGCCGTCCGGGTTTATTATAACTTCAACATTCAAGCGGTTCGATCCCGACGCAACGGGTGTCATATTTTTCGAGACATTTTGCGGCGGAGTAAAGTTAACTGTCTGCGAACTTTCAAACGCGCACTCACCCGGATTAACCGTTATTCTTGCAGTGTTTACCATATTCGCTTGAGCTACGGTTGTATCTGCAACCTGAAGCTGATAATAGAAGGTAAAATCGCGGTGCTGAGCAAACCAGTTTGCAGGAGCTGCTCCCACCAGTGTTCCGCTTGGGAAAGTCCCCGAAAATTGCTGCCAATCGGCACTAAGGTCGACACTGAACGAACTGCCCGATACAGTAACATCACCTGTAGGCATGTAGTATCTTCCGGATATACCCGTATCTACCACGTAGAACGAACCCGGCACATATGCAAGCCCTGCGTTAAAGGTATCCATGAAAACAGGATTGTTTCCGGCCTGCAGTAATGGCGCGGTTCTTGCCGAATATCCACCCTTTATGGTCACCGAATAATTGAATAAAGCCGGATTGGCTGTAGCTTGTACATGTTTAAGGATAGGCCAGTAGTCATTTACGTTTGTGCTGCCAACCGAATTTCCCAAAGAGCCGATATTCGGTACATCAACACTGTTGATTAAGTATACAGCATTTGAAATATAGTGTGAGGCATTTGGATTCTCCATTGTAGCAACAACTGCGTCAGATAAGTATATCCTATAGCTGACGGTCATAACTGCCGGCAGGTTAAACGGCCAATACGATGCGGCCGGAACAGTATTACCGGTAGTGCCGAAGAATATCCGCCACGAATTTCCTGTAAATGGTATGGCATCGGTATACAAGAATGGAACTCCGGCCTCGTCAGGGTCAGGAACAACTGAAATAAATGTGTATCCGGGGGTTGGTATAGGCACAGGCACATTTGGTACAGATGAGCCGCCGGGGAATAACCCTAAATTATCATACAAATAGAGAGGTTCGCCTCGAAGGCCTGCGGGTACTTGAACCGTGATAGTATAGTCTACCCAATACTGTTGGTTTGGAGTAGTGATATCAGGGCTTCCGCATATGCCGGATGTCGTTTTGGTGACAATAATCGGAGCCGGTCTGACAGGCACCGTAACATTGATACCCGGCCCGGTTCCGGTTCCATCCGGGAAATTGAAAGACGCATTGTTGCCGAATACCTCAACAGGCTCACCCTGCTGCGGCGGCATAATAGGCGTAGTGTATTCGACTACGAGTTGATAAATATCGCCAATTGGTGTTCCGGCCGGCCCAATATCCGAATTTGCCGGTACTGTCAGCTCAAATCCTGTGGCAGTTCTTGTATAATCCCCGGGAAATTGAAGTTCAAATGCAGCAAAGGAATCGTCATACACATCTACTCCTGCATTGTTGAAGAAACGTAGATTTATTAAGTATTCCAACGGCAATGTTATCGCACCGGCATTGATTATATCTGTTAACGTTCCTCCGTTAAGCGGTATGGATACACCGTCTCCGACTGTAATAGTCCATGTGATGCTGTTATTGCCGGGGTTAATCACCCCACTCTTAGAAAATGCAAGTTCTTTTCTTATGTTGTCTGTTGTGTTGTCGGAAACAGGCGGAAGAGGTGGCCCTGTGTAGATAGGGTCGCCTGTTACAGTTGCATAGTTGTTAAGAGTAAAATTGTGAATTAGGCCGCTCTGACCGTAGAGAGAATCCGTAGAGATATTGTTATTGTTTTCAACCAATACCGGAATATTGACAAGATACCTTACGGTTATAAAGTCGCCGGGGTTAAGTACCAGCGGAAGGCCCGTCGTTGAATCCATAAAAGTGTATGTAAATGAAAGCGGCGAAGAAGTCCAGTCAGTCACCGTCATAAAGTTTAATCCACCCGGAGGAGCATACATCCGATTTACCGTATACGTGAAACCGGAAAATGCACTGGGTGTACCCGGCGGTGTGTCTGCTATAGGGTCGTAAAAGCTTGCACCGTTTACTTGGGGTGTATCGGTAAGCGTGATATTTGTAGCTATGCCGTCCAGCGCAGTGATTGTAATCATGTAATAGACTCTTTCAAACCAACTTGCTGAAGCACCGGCAGGAGGATTAGGAACATATCTTGAGGATTTGTGCATAGTTAACGACGGAGCCGGAGGTTGCGGCGGGTCAATAGTAACTACAACACCATTGCCGAAATCAATGTTTCCGTCAGGTACGCTCTCCAACTGCGCAAAAATATCAAGAACAATCGTTACGTTAGAATAGTAGTCAATAAAGTTTACACCAACCGCGTTTCCGTTTAAGTCAACATTATCGAACCATACTTGCACCAAACCGGCTGTACTTATTGTATACCAGCCGATAATTATGCTGGCATTATCCGGGCTGTACAGCGGTGTAACATCAATTGGGTTTTGAATAGTAAGATAAGACGGAAGCTGGTATAACAAATGCCCCGTTACAGGGTCATAGGCAAGCTGCAGCGTTGGAGATTCCGCAAATGTGACTTCGAATTTATAGTTTTGGCCGATATATGTAGAAGTGCCGGAGGTTATCGGGTTTCCGTTCATATCGAACATATTAACCGTCGTAACAAAGTCAGCTAAGTCCGATGATGTCATCGCGAGCAGAGGCATGATACCTGCAAACCCGCCCTCGCCGCTCCAAAATTCATCATCGAATGGGAAAAACAAGAACCCATTGCCGAAATCAAGGAAGTAATCTTCTTCTGTAAGTTCTGCAACAATCCTTAGTGTGAAACTCATATCCGTATAGTAATCAATATAGCTGACGAACCGCTCAGATATGGCCTGCTCAAGCTCTAGCTCATCATCTTCGGTTGTTGCGTGGTCTTCGTAAGGGTTGTAGCCATAGACTTGTACGTCTGCAGGCTCATATTCTTCCATTGTTGCTTGATTGTCGTCATTTGCGGCAGATTCTTCGCCGTTGATAGTGGCTTCCTCGTCGTTGGATTCTTCGTCACCAACTTTAGGTTCTTCGTCGCCAAGTTCTTCATCATCTGGCTCTTCATCGTCGTCTATTGGTGGTACTGAAAGGGTTTCAGTATCACCCGGGACGCTCACATACTCCCAAAAACCACCGAATTGCACCGAAACAAGACCCTCGTATGTATCGAAGGCTACATTCGCGCTTGCTTCCGGGAAACCTTCCGCCATCCGGCCGTCAGCATTGATAAGCTGCAACCCGCTCGGCAGTTCGTATACCAGCACACCATCACTGTTGTACCCGAACGGCATGTATGAAGTCTCACTGAAGTCTATCAAAAACGTATATGTACTGCCTACTTGAAGAGTATCGGCCTGAGGGTCTAAAGCCTCTCCGTCTTGGCCAATCACTTCTACGCCCTGTACGAAATTCCGCAAATCCCAAAGGTCAGGAATATAAGGAGCGTAGTCATTGCCATTTTCATAGGCCGCATCTCCGCCGTATTCTTCTGCAGCATAAGCCGGACCGGCATGCACTACTGAAAGAATCAAGGCAATAACCAACATCATCACAATTGGCTTTCTAACTTTCAATAAAAACATAATTACTACCTCCTTAGTGTATGTATCTATAAACCACACAGACAGAATTAAAACATTTTACGACTGATACCGTCATTATACCTGTTTATCTAACTACGTCAAGCTGTTTCACTAAATAGTAATCAAATTGTAGGTATAGAATTGTACATAATTATCTGCCGTTGTTGACAAGTCAATGCATAAACGCTATCATATAGTTGTATTTCTTTACTGAATATTAATTTTGAGGAGGAATTTTATGCTTATACTTGTAAAAGGTGCTGAAGTTTACGCTCCGGAAAAACTGGGTAAAAAGGATATCCTTGTAGCCAACGGAAAAATCGAACTTATTGCCGAAAAAATCGATGTTGCCATTAGCGGCATTAATGTTGAGGTTGTTGACGGCGAAGGTATGACAGTTATACCGGGCATTATCGACCAGCACGTTCACCTTATCGGCGGCGGCGGCGAAGGCGGCTTTGCCACAAGAACGCCGGAAGTCCTGCTCTCAAACATCACCAGATGGGGTATAACAACGGTTGTTGGTACATTGGGTACCGACGGCACAACAAGACATATGGAGTCGCTTCTTGCAAAGGCTCGCGCACTTGAAGAAGAAGGCATCACTACATGGATTTACACAGGCTCGTACCAGCTTCCTCTTGTTACAATCACCGACAGCCCAAGGGAAGACATAATTCTTATCGACAAAGTCCTCGGGGTTGGTGAAGTTGCAATCTCTGACCACCGCTCATCTGCTCCTTCGATAGACGAAATCGAATACCTCGCGGCTGAAGCACGTGTAGCAGGTATGCTCAGCCAAAAAGCCGGCGTACTTCACCTCCACATGGGCGACGGAAAAGAAGGCCTCGACATGGTTAACGAAATGGTCGAGCGCAGCGATATTCCGATATTCCACTTCCGCCCTGCCCACGTTAACAGAAACTCCAAACTCCTTGATGAATGCATGGAATTTGCTAAAAAAGGCGGCATGATAGACCTTACCTCAAGCGTCGGCCCGATGAAAGCAAACGGCGAGAAAACTCCTGCTCAATCGGTTAAATACCTGCTTGACAACGGAACTCCTATAGAGAAAATCACTCTGTCATCGGACGGCAACGGAAGTCTCCCGGCATTCGATGAAAAAGGCAATCTCATCGGCCTTATAGCTGCTCCGCTCAGCAGCATGTACTATCAGCTCAAATCGATGGTGTATGACTACAACATACCTCTCGAAGAAGCACTCAAAGTTATGACATCCAACGTAGCAGATGGTCTGAAACTCTCCACAAAAGGCCGCGTAGCCGCAGGCAAAGACGCCGACTTCTCAATCCTCGACAAAAACTTCGACATCAAGCACGTATTCGCAAAAGGGCAACAAATGATTAAAAACGGTGAAGTTATCGTAAAAGGCACATTCGAGTAAAACATAATTATTGCACAATTGGAAAACACCCCATCATCGGTCAATGCCATTAAGTTAAGAAAATGGACCGAAAAGCAAGAAGAGAAACAGGGTAATCGGAAACGATGCCCTGTTTTTTTTTGTACAAAAATGCAAATGCAAAAGTGCAAAAATTTCAAGAAAAA
>Ga0123352_10017018_pt1 | contig 11591 bp, 4 predicted proteins | sample TergutLab28metaG_FD_89700 | JGI IMG/M metagenome (GOLD analysis project Ga0123352, IMG submission 89700) | Labiotermes labralis P1 segment gut microbial communities from Petit-Saut dam, French Guiana - Lab288 P1 | ecosystem: Host-associated > Arthropoda: Insects > Digestive system > Gut ...
ATCCGAAAGTATGGTCGTATTGCTTTACAGGATTGGTATGGATATGTCACGATGGTGAGATCTCAGCATCTGTGATGTTTGTTATATGCTATTTATAGGGGGGGCAGGGGGGGCGTATCTGTAATGTGCGTTATCCTGGGGGTGCAGTTCAAGTATGTCTGCTCGCTGCTGTCCTGTGTGGGTCTCCATTTACTGTTTTTTCCTATCCGATGTCTATTAAAAAAAATAGCTCATGGTGTTAGTCATGGGCCTCTGAAATGGGTACCTAGGGCCGAAAAGAGAGCAGTCCATATGACATTTCTGGCGGACAGAATTGGAACAGGACAGGTCTTTTTTCTACGAACGTCGGTTTCCTCCGTCGATATCACTCCACTAACTTACACACTCATGAATTCATCTATCACTGACGCTGTGTAATCTTAGCAATTAAGAGCATCGTTAAATAAAGCATATCAATCTCTTTATGTCCTAACATATGAGATGTAAAACGCATCACAAATAAAATAATTAACACTTTAAATTTTAATTGTGTTTTCAGAACTAATTTCTAAATTAAAATCTGTCTCAACGTGCATAAAATCAACCATAGAAAAAAATAAGTGTTATACAGTGTTGTATAGCTTAGACCAATATCTGTTTAGACGTTTGTATCGGCGCTGTTTTAAGAATCTTTAATGACACAGGTCAACAAGGTTACTCTAACACAAAACAAAATTAAGATTTTATCATAGATCTGATATGTTGCCTCGAAATCAGTAAGAATAAAATTTTCATTGCTTCACAAATTTGAAGAAAAGTGTGATGGTTATATACACACCTGTATAAAGTGCACGTGTGTAACTGACTTTGCGCAATTTGAGGGTAGAGACTGTGTGTCATGTGATGCCAGAATGGAAGTTTATTACTGTATAAAAATTTGCACTCAACATGTGATGTGACGGCATAAAATTGTACAGCGAATAACATTACATTTACATACCTTGCAACAAACAGACAATGTAGGCTGTAGATACATAGAAAGTTGTGAATATCATAGATTTTTTATTGTCACATCTATGGTAGACGTACCAGATGTAGTCATTATCCCCTTGTCACGGCCAGCAAAGGGCATATATTTTGTTCCCTGTGTTATTTGTTTCGTTCGGACATCACTTTTCTTTTTAATCACAGTACGTTTCACATCCTTGCTGCGACGTTTATTTACCGTGGAAAGGAATGACAAGATTATTATTATTATTATTGTTATTATTTATATTACTAACTGCAATTGAGTTGTCAATCGGTGGCAGTAGTCCTTACACTGGTACAAATAAAACATAAACGAAACAGTATAAAAACACAGTAACAAATATACAAAACACAGTAAATACAAGTACACATATTGCCATAATACCCACACATTATAAAACAAGTTAAAACAACCACAGTATAAGAAATACTCCGATGAAATGGTCACAATATAATCAAGTACACTCAGTATAAGGTCACCCTAATGTACATGGCACTTTTATCCCCAAGAACTTCACCGTAACTCACTTCACTTCACAGAACTTCAAAATAAAATCACTTCACATAAATCACGTCCGTTCACTCCACATCACTACACTTCACATCACTTCACTTATTTACACTCATTCCCCACTTGAACTCCCTTGCTTGTAACTACATTCTTAACCCTCTTTCTAAACGTGTTTAGTTTACAGGGGAAAGACGCTAGTCATCTTGCAGATAATTGGTTCCAGCTTTTAATGGTCCTGTTGACGAAAGAATATTTACTAACATCTGTTCTTTGTTTCCTAGTCCTAATTTTCCGATTATGATTGTGTGTGGAAAGTGGGAAAGAATGGATGCGTTCTGGCCTGTCTGAGGTATTACCACAGCTTTCGTCTTTAGAAGTATGGACACCTCCAAAGACCTTGTTAGAATAGCTGGCGTTTTGGCCAAGATGTGTTTCACATTCTTGCTAAATACAAGTCATACTCATTTTTCTAGAACAAATCTGCTCGGTGTGCTAATTAAATTGACTGTACACATTTTAATAGACTACTCTAATTGAGTAGCCTATGGTCCATTGAACGATTTGGCAACACAAAGACAAATATGCTGCAATTCGCTGGCTCTGAAGCCGTCCCACTAAGATTATGCCATTCGACGCTGTAGTACAATATACTGACGAAATGTATCGATACTGTTTTCCTCGGTGGTATAGTCTGCTGAGCACAGGCCTGCTTCGTACATGCGACATTTGAGAGGCTGGCTGTACTTCCATCTTCAGGTGAAACTAGTATCATAAACGCATTAATGGAGGTCCATTAGGTCGAACTACTATCTGAAACCCCGAGTAGGAATTTTTAAAGTATACGTCAGAGCACAGATTGTGTCTACCGTAATGCTGCTCTAATAAATCAACCATTGTCAAACACCTACAGCAGTGTTTCCCAACATTTCTTGCATGGAGGAAGCCCCAAAATAATTCCATATCTCGAGAAACTCTTACTTATGAGGAAGTTCACAGGCTGGGAAAGCTGATAGCGGGAGCACAATTTGGTTATCTCTAAACTACTGTCAAAAAATTCTTTTGTTAATAATTGCTCTAGGCCTATATGTAATTAAGTTCACACTTAAGAAAAAGTGAAGCGTTTATCTTGTCTTCGGGTGGATATTCAAGATATTTTGCGGTACTTTAAATTTTCAAAATTGTTATGTATTTATTCGGAGATTTCTCGCGTAATCCTTAACCCTTTAAACACCAAGTTAAATCCCACCTGCCATCTGCTGGCAATATTAGGAGCTCACCGTATTCTCTACGTTAGCAGGATAAGGGTTAAACATGTTCTGCAGAACCATCGTTAGGAAATGCTGCCTTAGAGAACCAAGTGTCACACGCACAAATAAACAAGAGACAAAACTATAAGAACAGTGAGATGACTATTTCCTTAATAAATGGCGAACCTCTCAGGCTCCTTTGGTGCCCGAGAAACATAGAATATTAAAGCAAGAAGGCGGGGTGAAATGTGAATTTGACTGTGTGTTCACCGTGAAGACGTGTGCGAAATGGAAGTGCATATCCAGTCCTTCTTCACCTCGGCACTAGATGTACGCGAGAGGTAAGCTACAGGCCACGGCTGCTTTACTGCCGGGGAAAATTCCTCGTTACGCTTTAAACGGAAGACTTGTTGGGGCCCAGAACCATTCTTAAGGGCTTGGAAGAAGAGAGACTTTTCTTATCCCTAGCGGGAATCGAAACGCAACTCTTCGACAGTACAGACCATGGCTTAGTCACTATGCCATGTGCATTATTCTTGTTACACGAGGCATGTAATAAACGTTAGAATGTCAGTTGTTGTTTGTTTTTATACAGGGTGTATGGTAAAGTTTTTGTTGGGTTATTTTTCGACAGACGGTGAGCAGTATATAAAAATGCACGAATGATGAACGGTCCACCTGCACCTACCAGTCTTGTATCATACATCTGGAAGACTCTGTTGCCCTGTGTTTGCTTTGGTCGCATTTAGAAATCCTCCTACCTCTTCGGCGACATGCAGAGGTAACCTGGGAAAACTTCCCTGCGGTGAAAGAAAATTACTCTCTGATAGGTAGATTTATATTTCCAGGATAGGATCGGTTTCGTAAGAAATTTATAAGTTACACCCCATACAACATATTGGTTCTTTTGTTTAATGGCATTGAGGACAGGTCGGCGCCTGGCTAAGGGCTGGAATTGGATGATCGTCGGGCAAAAACCATGTTCATCCCAGACAACACAGCGACATCTGAGCACGAGCCATACGCGCGCGCTGCCCACAGGCCTACCACCTGGAGAGCGTCATCTTTGTACAACTGTCCTCCCCATGTGGTACGATACCGTAGTGTTGTAACATTTAGGGTGAAAAAGGAACAAAGCTTTTACCATCTGATGTCAAGAAAAGTAAACCCCTTCTCTGCCGTATGGAATGCTCCTAAAGTGGATGAATAAGGAGAGTGACAAAGTGGTGACATAAGTGACATTTATTTAATAAACAGAACCGCTGGGGACGCAAGGGTGTAAGAAAAAAATACAGGGAGTTTACGTATAACGTAACATTGTTGCTGTGGAAAAGCAATAAATATTACATATTCTAAATATGTATTTGTAGCCTTAGGTATCTGCCATGCAATGCGCACGCGCCATATTGTCATCTGTGGCTTGTCTGGCTCTAAATATTTTTCCACTTTGTCACATAAACGGCCCATGAAGAGTGGGTCCCTGTCACCACGACAGTTGGCGGATGGAGGAACAACCTCCAATGTGGATGGTAGCTGTGAATATATTGAATAAGCAGTCGCGAAGAGCAGACAATGGGTGATCCTCCTGTTTGGAGGTTGGGCAAAGTACTAACTCTCCTCACCCGTAAAAATTGACCATATTACGAAGCGGTTACGTGTTACTCAGACCTGGACTGATCCTTTGGTACAACCTAAGAAATGGAAAGGGAGCATGAGATTTGGTACATGGAATGTAAGGAGACTGTGTAAGTCAGAGTCACTTACATCAGTAACCAAGGAATTAGCGAGGTATAATTTAGATTTAGTGGGTGTACAGGAGATTAGTGGGGAAAAAGCGGGCACGGTAAGAGAGGGTAATTATATTTTTTTCTATGGACAAGGAAATGAAAATCATCAATTTGTAACAGGATTTTTAGTACACCACAGAATTATATCAGCAGTTAGGAGAGTACAGTTTGTTAGAGATAGGGTGTCATATGTAGGTCTGAGAGGTCGCTGGTGTAATATCATTGTTTTGAATGTGCATGCATCAAGTGGGGGAAAAGTGATGATTCAAAAGGCAGTTTTTATGAGGAATAAACGCAGGTTTTCAATCATTTTCCTCAATACAACTGAAACTTCTGTTAGGAGATTTTAATGCAAAATTGGGGAGAAAGGATATTTTTCAACCGATAATTGGGAATGAGAGTTTACATCGGGATAGTAAAGGTAATTGTTATAGAATAGTTACCTTTGCCACATCAAAAAATCTAGTTTTTGAGAGCATGTTCCCACATCGAAACTTGCATAAATACACCTGGGCCTCTCCGGATGGGAGAACACACAACCAGATTGTTCATGTATTGATAGATAGGAGGTGGAAATTTCAGGGGAGCTAACTGTGATACTGTTCACTTTTTTGTGGCTGCAAAAGTTAAGGAAACATTTACAGCACGTAAAGAAGTAGCACAGAAATTTGATGTGGAGAGATTTAATCTCAGGAAGTTAAGTGAACTGGAGGTTAGGAAACAATATCAGATCAAGACCTCAAACAAGTTTGCAGCTTTGGAGAATTTAATTGATAGCGAGGACATAAAGAAGACTTGGAAAAACATTAAACAGAATATAAAAACCTCAGCTTAAGAGAGTCTAGGTCCTTATGAATAGAATCAGCATAAACCATGGTTAGATGAAGAATAATTAGAATAATTAGATCAAAGGAAGCGGGCTAAAATGCAATGGTTACAGGATCCAAACCAAAGCAATGTAGATAATATAAACAGTGTATGACGTGAAGCTAGTAGACGTTTCAGGAAAGAGAAGAAGGGATACCTGAAAGCTAAAAGTGACGAACTTGACACTAGCAGCAAGATCGAAAATACCAGAGACTTGTATAGCGGTATCAGTGACTTTAAGAAAGGTTACCAGACTAGGGCTAATATAGTAAAGGATAGTAAGTGTGATTTGGCTACGGGTTCCCAATGTATTTTGACCAGATGGAGGAACAATTTCAGCTTTTTAGTGTACATGTGGTTAATTGTGTTAGGCAGACAGAAATGCATACGGAACAACCACTAGTGCCTGAACCCAGTACTTTTGAGTTTGAATGATGCCATCCCGTTGTGTACGTATAACTAATTTATTGCAATGTGCCGTCATTATACAACATATAAAACAGTTGTAATTTTACAACTGGTTAAGCTCGGCTACATGTTTCGGCCGTTAACCGGCCATCATCAGGCCGACAAAGAAATAGTGTTAATTAAGGTACATTCATTAGCTTCACCAATGGGATCCCATTGTTTACATTAAACTTTAAGCTTCTAAGCAATCCACCACGAAGTTTAAGACAAATGCACACACTGGATAAAAGTGAAGCCTAACAATACATTTAATTAACTATACCGAACCTGAAGTACGCAGTACTGCACACAGTAGAGTTGCAAAACTTCGTAAAAATCCAAGACTAAGTGCTGACAATAAGTGTGTGTAAAGCCCACAATTATGATTACAGCGTAATATTAAAAAAACCAGCTTACAATGGCTATGGAACCAAAAAACTGTTGGTAACTTAACCAATTTAACCGATACTAATGTAAACGATCGCCGTCACGCACGGCTTATACATCTACACAACCCAAAGTGTTACTACATACGGCGGCACGACGTACATCCGTCCCTGCAAGTGAACTTAAGATCACATAGGATTTTATGAGCAATTTTAGATTCATTAATTTTTAACCGTTAATATAGACTGTAGAAGCTTAAAGTTTAATGTAAACAATGGGATCCCACTGGCACAGCTAATGAATGTACCTTAATTAACACTATTTCTTTGTTGGCCTGATGAGGGCCGGATAACGGCCGAAACATGTAGCCGAGCTTAACCAGTTGTAAAATTACAACTGTTTTATATGTTGTGTAATGACGGCACATTACAATAAATCAGTACTTTTGAGGTTGAGATGGCTATTGAGAAGATAAAAAGACACAAATCACCAGGTATTGATCAAATCCCAGCAGAACTGATTAAAGAAGGGAGCAGGACAATTCGCTGTGAGATCCTTAACCTTTTGAAGCCTAATGTCAACTATAGTGGTCGTACCGCACCGCTAAACTCCAAAGTTGCATTTTATATATTTATTCAACAAATTTTTGTACCGAATATTTTAAATATGGTATATACTCTCCGTTTTTTTCTCTTCAAAATGCAGTTTGTTTCATAATTCTAACTTATTTGGCTCCTATATTATTCACATTTTATATACAGAATGTGCTAAAATTAAAAAAAACAATTCCGGCGCCAAAAGGTTAAACTTATTAATTCAATTTGGAATAAGGAGGAATTGCCTGAGAATTGGAAGGATTCGATCGTTGTACCTATTGACAGAAGGGTGGTAAAAGAGATTTTAGTAATTATAGAGGTGTAATAATTTGTCAGCTACATGCTAAATTTTATCCAAAATCCTGATGTAAAAGTTAACTCCACACGCAGAGGAAATTATTGGGGATCATCAGCGCGGATTTCGACGCATCAGATCAACTACTGGTCATATATTCTGCATTTGTCAAATACGTGAGAAAAAATTGGAATAAAATTAAGCAGTGCATCAGCTATTTATAGACTCCAATAAGGCGAATGATTCAGTTAGGAGGGAGGTCTTGTATAATATTATCATTGAGATCAGTATCCATATGAATCTGGTAAGGATAACAAAATGTGTCTGAATGAAACCTACAGCAGAGTCCGGACAGTTAAACATTGTGTCTGAAATGTTATCTTTTAAGAATGGGTTGAAACAAGGCGATGCCTTATCGCCATTGATTTTCAAATTTGGTTTAGAATATGCCTTTAGGAGGGTTCAGGTAAACCAAGATGCCTTATAATTAATTGGTACACATCATTTTTGGTTTATGTTGATGATGTTAATATATTGGGCGGAGGCGTACATACTGTAAAGAAAAACACAGAAACCTAAGCGGTTTCTAGTAAGGAGATTAGACCGGAAGTAAATGCTGATAAAACTAAGTACGTGGTCATGTCTTGAGATCAGAATGTAGGACAAGTCACATTATAAGGACTGATAATATTTCCTTTGAAAGTGTGGAAGAGTTCAAATATTTGAGAACAACCTTAACACATCAGAATTCTATTGAGGAAGAAATTAAGACCGGACTGAAATTATGGAAGTGCTTGTTATCATTCGGTGCAGAATCTTTTGCCTTCCATGTTTCTATCCAAAAATATAAAGGTTCAGATATACAGGACCATAATTTTACTTATTATTATGGATGTGAAACCTGGTCGCCCACATCAAGAAAATAACATAGGCTGAGGTTGTTTGAGAATAAGGTGCTTTGGAGAATCTTTTGGCCTAAGAGGGAAGAGGTAACAAGGAAGCGGAGAAAAGTACATAATAAGGAGCTTAATGGGCTGTACTCCCATTTATTATTCGAGTGACCAAATCGATAAGAATGAGATGGTCTAGGAATGTAGCAAGTTTAGGGGAGAGGAGAGGTGTATGCAGGGTTTTGGTAACGAATTCTGAGTGAAGGAAACCACATGAAAGATCCAGGCGAAATGGGAGGATAATGTTAAGACGGGTCTTCAGGAAGTGGTAGGGGACATGTAAAGGACTGATCAGGCTCAGGATACGGAGAGGTGGTAGGCACTTGTAAATGTGGCAAGGGACTTTTGGGTTCCATAAAATGCGGGGAATGTTTTTAGTAGCAGAGAACTTGTTAGCTTCTCAAGAAGGTCTCTGCTCCATGGAGAAATTAAGTCCCATAAACAGCACTTACTCTTTCGGAAAAAAAAATTATTGCACATAGAAAATGTGTTTTGATTTTCTCTACAGGTTTTGCCTGAAACATTTCTCATTCTGAGAAGAACTGAGCGAGATACAATCAAAAACGTACATTAGTCTTCGTGTGAATTAAGCGATATTCTTGTAGGAAATTTTAATTTTCTCAACTGATTTAGGAAAAATACTCAGATATCAAATTTAATGGAAATCCGTCCAGAGAGAGCCAAGTTGTTGTTCCATGCGGACAGACGGACATACATGACGAAGCTAGTATTCACTTTTCACACTTTTGCGAACGCGCCTAAAATGATTGTCACGAACCTTCGATTTTAACAGTGCCATAGTTAATTAGATTAATTAAGGGAAACTTATGTAAAGGAACTTGAAATACCTTTGTTAGAGTACATGAAGCCAAGTAGGATATTACATTTTCTTGTTAAGATGTGACGAGATTTAGGAATTGTTCCTTCATGATAATCATTCGAATTACAACGCCAATAAAGAGGCAGGTGTTTACAATTGTAATGTAATTATCGCCGTTAACTAAGGAGTGCTCCAAGGTACAATAATCAAAAGACAATATTTTATTAACTTGTAGTATTTCTTTTAATTTACAAATGGCATAAAGATGACCGATCTGTGTCGAAACATATGGAGGAGACAATTAAACATGGTTGTTATTCATATATGTGTTTGGCTACATTGATGGTTGATATTGACAGAATGTAAACATAGCTACGACTTTTATGATGTTTCAGTGTAAAAAGAGGGTTACACTTTCAGATTCTCAGACTCTTATGCGAAATTTAAACTTTATTTATTTCCGACTTCTCATTTCACAGCGTTCGATGTTTGGCAACCAATTGAATTGCCATCTAGTGCGGTGTTAATTAGGGAGCCTTGACATGAAATAGCTGTGGTTAGATTAGAATATTATTCTTCCTTACTGAGTCCACCAAGAGAAGAAGCTTTTATTTTTCATCTATTTTTCTTTGTTTCTTGTTCTTTTTGTTTCCTCCCTACGTGACGCACCGGCAAGTTTATGCGATGCTGTTCCTTGCGTGTCGCGTCCACCAAAGAGTGATAGCCATACAGGGCCAGCGCGCGGTGCTGTAAATGATGACTACCTTCGCTGATGTATGCCCTGCCGAGCGGATCTTATAACGGGGAGAACGCCGCCAAAGCGACTGCTATAGGGTGGCTCTACTACACTCGGGCATTCCAGTGATATATGACGACTCCCACGGATATCGATATCGCTTTTACATGTCGGTACGTTATCGATTTCCACGTTAGGTAGGATAGGTACAGGTGCTTCTGATTAATTAAACGTCACACCAAAAATGATATCTAGGGGAATGGAGGTCTAGCTCCGGTCTTTCTTAATCTTAAACAACATGTAGATGAAAGTGGGGGGAAGATTGCTTGCCCCGACTACTTCAACACCCTGAAGAAGAGCTCCAGGTAGTACCTGCACAGCAGCCCGCAGAGCCGTTCTGGACACACTGGACCTTTAATTGTTACTGGCTCCCTTTGTGTGTCTGCCTACGCTTTCTGAAGCTGTTATGCCTAAAATTACTATGAGTGGCAGGAAATATGTCGGATGAACTATTGGTGATGTGAGTGGTGCAATATGCTTGTGTTTATACAGGAACTGATGGGAACTATAAAATGTTTTAATTAGAATTGCGTGCTTCTGGGCTGGAGTTTGCATAAATGGCCTTTCGAATATTGTGACTGTATCTCGTTAATGGATCCGATGCTGTCTTCTATATACGGACACCACTGTTTGGTGTCCTTGGGTAAAACTGAAATAGACAAGAACTGACAGACGTGTGGTTGCCGTCATGTAGCTGGAACCGAACCAGTGAAAGCGGGAGCATTTCTCGGAAACGATCATCACCCATCATAAAGTAGATTTTACTTATGTTTACGGTTCCGTGCATCGTTGATCTATATTAATAATTGTCGAACGAGATGCAGCACAAAGCAATCTATTTATTATTCTACAAGTTAAATCTACATGTTTCGGGTGTCGACCACACTCATCATCAGGATTACACAAAACTGTAAATACAGCCTCCGGTACTGGTCATATTTTTTTTGTGCAGCTACCTCCCTCCAATGTGCCAAGCTTGGCCACACTGGAGGGAGGTAGCTGCACAAAAAAACATGACCAGTACCGGAGGCTGTAGTTAGAGTTGTGTGTACTCCTGCTGATGGGTGTGGTCGACACCCGATACATGTAGAGTGAACTTGCAGAATAATAAATAGACTGCTTTGTGTTGCATCTCGTTGGACAATTATTAATACAGATTTTATTTACTTGATTTGTAATACTTAGACATCTCGACTTGCTTGAGGAAAATGCGATGTTCTGCCAGTCGCTGTACATGTTACGTACAGAACACGGCCGATATTGGTACACGTGTGTCAACATATTAACTGTATAATACACGGTAAATCTTGACAACAAAAATGTAATTGCCTTGACCGGTCAATAAATTTCCTAAACGTTTTAAAAACTGGAGCGTTCATTACGGTGTCAAAAAAGCCGCCCACCATTGGTTTTTATTCTGAAACAGCTGAATCACATTTACGCATTAAAAACCTGTATATTTACAGTCATTTTGTTAGCACAGTTCTATTTCGGCTGAGATCTTTCAAGGGGCCTCCTCTTTGGAGACTTTCCTACTGCGTTTTTGTGTAGGCTACGTTATTTTCTAAACAATACATCGTAATTCCCAAGCAAATTTTGTATCTGTTCTACGATGATTGTGCAGCGGCCACTGTGTTAAAAGCGACAGTACGATATTCCTTTATAAAGACTATATATTATTTGTCTTGTTTTTACTTTTACAGAGAATTTTCTTGTGTCTTTACTGAATCCATGGTCTTTGAAATTATAAAAATGAGTCTTATGTGTATTGGACCGTGCATCATCTTGATATTTGAATAAAGGTTGACCAACTAGATGACACTTGCTTTATTATATATTGCTCAACATGTTTCAGACGTTAATACGTCCATCTTCAGGAG
>Ga0123352_10017021_pt1 | contig 11590 bp, 7 predicted proteins | sample TergutLab28metaG_FD_89700 | JGI IMG/M metagenome (GOLD analysis project Ga0123352, IMG submission 89700) | Labiotermes labralis P1 segment gut microbial communities from Petit-Saut dam, French Guiana - Lab288 P1 | ecosystem: Host-associated > Arthropoda: Insects > Digestive system > Gut ...
CGTTGCGCTGACCACGTGACACCCCTCTATCCGCAAAAGTTGGCACTAACTTCGCCGACCGGCGGCGGCCGCTCTGTCGGTATAGTTCGCGTGCGGACTAAGGCCACAGAGTTTGTTTGTTTTATATTATACACACCGTGTACCTCCTACATGTTTAGGCCACCCATGTGGCCACCTTTAGGGAGGTGTCTTACAAAGGATAGATACATCGAGATGTTACAGAAGGTTTGGAAACAGTGGACATGCATACTGCTCGTGACATACTAGAATCAGTCACAATTAATTTTTTTCTTTATTTTAATCATTAATATGTATTTCAAACCATGTATTATTTTTAAAATTCAGTATTTTGTATCTGTGACTTGGCTCAGAAACTTTAGTAAATATTTCGTTGTATCTGTCCTTTGTAATGCATCTCCCTGAAGATGAACATATGAGTTGCCGAAACATGTAGGAAGAATATGATGGGTCTAACACACTTTCATACACTTAATGTGCATATGTTGCTTTCGATATCGTATCTAGTTCCTCAATGTACGGTCATCATGGATAATTTAAAATTAAACCAAATTATTAAGTCTGCAGATAAAAGACATTTTAGAAGATATCTGAATATTTTTATGGATTCTGAACAAGCGAGGTGTAAGATTGTCAACTGCATTGTTCTGGCTCAAAGCAAGGTTCAGTGTGGGGCTGTTGTCAACATGGTAATGAACAATCGGCATCCAAAAAAGTGGGAGTTTTGTAACAAGCTAATGTCCATCAGCTTTTAAAGAAGAATTAGGCAGAGGGTGGGGTGCGTCAAAACACAGCTGTATTGTGTCTTACTTTGTTACGCTGACGACGACAACGAGAGCTCGTTGAAAGCTTAGAATATGCACCTATACTATGGTCATACACAGTATAGTTTTCCTCTATATATTAATTTTTGTGACCTGAAGATGGCCCACAGTGGCCGAAACATGTCGTCGTCAGCATAATAAATAGGATACAATACAGTTGTGTGTTGACGTACCCCACTCCCTCCCTAATTGCTTATAACACAACGGGTATGTTGCACCTAAAGAGTTTAAAGAAGAAATTTACTCCTCGAATTTTTACGTCTTGAGGTCGTACTGATCTGTCAATGCTCTTCCCTGTCCTTAACCGTTGAATGCAATATAATGCCATTAATAGTATGTTTCTATCTTATTCGTCTGTACAGCAAACCCTTTAGCTCCTGCAGGCTGCGTACGTTTGGAGAAGCAAGAATTATAAATTATAGAAAAATGGGTGAATAAAAAATAACAGACGTAACCCAGTATCATTCATACATTCTCGAAGACTGTCTTGTGTTCAGACGTCATCTAACGGTTCTAAACTCATTCACAAGAACTGAATGACAGTCTACCTCCTGCGCGAAATTTGTACAAATTGTTACACCTTTCTCTGTACTCAGTTTTGTTTAATGTGCTGTTCCCTGCGTTATTTTTGATTCCAGTAGCACGAATAACAAATCTGATCTCAATTATAATGGATACTCATTATTTGCCTCAATTATTATAAATGTTTCTCACGTCTGCAGCCAACAACTGTTGCACACCCCTTACCAATGACGTCAGAGACCTGTACCTCTGCTCTGAGAGTCTCCACTCCACCGCTGAAGACAGTTTCTCACGATGTCCGCTTGACTCCCACTTTTCTTTCGTACCTCCATGGTGGCTTAAGACGTACATAAAATCTTTACTGCTTCCCACTTGTATATTTTGTCATGAGGCAAATTACCTTTAGGTTTTTCCCTGACTCCCCAAAGGAGAAATCTAAAACACATTTAATATAAAGTGTTCGTTAAGCCAACATTACTACTCTAAGCAAGTGGATATTGATGTGAACCACTGAGTGCTGCAACTGGAAGTCTGAAAGTGAGGTTTATGATACAGTTATGACGAAACATCGCGGAATATCAGCATCTCTTCTGGGGCGTCGCGTTTCCATATCGTTTATGGGTTCACGTAGCGGTATAATAGGGGGTTTATTACTTCAGCTGAGTAAGGTGTGGGTGAGAAGACGTCTCTGTGTTGCAGTCACCATGTTGTCACTCTTGACACATGTCAGCCGCTGAAGGGCCAATAAGGTACATACAGTTTTCGTCGGGAGATTTGATATTCGTATAGCGGTACAGATGAAGTTCAAAGTCTTCAGGGATATTACGCCACGACTGTTGGTAAATAGTTACACGCGTTTTGTATGCGCTTACTGTACCATATTTAGGCTTTTATCGTTACTTCACCGTGAAAATGGAAACACTACGCTCCACCGAAACGTCAGTAATTATTAACAATGCGAAACTGCGTACAGAAGGATCGACTCTGCAAGAGCTATACTATGATGGCGCCAGATGTAATTGTCATTATTTTGATTCAGAATATAATTTGCCGTTTATCAACTTTCTTAAAAACATGTATTGGTTTCGTAGTAATATTGTATTTATTTCGTATAGATATTGTATTTTTTACCTTAAGCCTCCATTGTGATGGTAGATTATACAAAGCTAATCTGGCTGTTGGCACTGTCCAACAGCTGCGTTGAATCATTGAACTCATATTAAGTGTGGCTGAAGTCTATTGTGTCTGGTTGTTAACAGTTTTTGCTGCGTTCTGCGGCTTGGTCCATCCTGTGGGGGAGATGTAACTGAAATTGAGATAAAGCTGTTATAAGCTAGGCTTTTGTTTGTTTGTTGTTAAGTACGAAATAGAAGAGATTTTTGCGGTTACTGAAAAAACGGAAGCATTTCTTGGAGATGTACGTATTTTAATATTCTACTGGAGTGCTGTAGAAACAAAGACGTCAGGCAGTACTAGAACTGTGTGTGCCTGGCAGGCACAGACATGTCGAACTGTAACATACAGGCTTTTGACATTTGTTGAGTGTGAGCAATATAAGAAAGTTTTACAAGGAATTTGCGGTGGCGCAGTTGGTTGAGGCACTGCGCTACAATTAGGAAGGTCGGGGGTTCGATTTCCGATGTTGTCATTGGAATTTTTCATTGACATAACCCTTCCGACCGCACCACGGTCCTGGGTTGGACTCAGCCTATAACAGCAATAAGTGCCAGGAATATTTCCGGGCGGGTAAAGGCGATCGGTGCGTAGAGCTGACAACCTTACCACGTTTATGTGTCGACTGTCTTGAAATCTGAGAGTCTCAAATTCCTGGAAACTTGAGGGCCTGTCCAGGCCTGTAATGGGATTGCTTTACCCTTAAAAGTAGGCCATGTCTTGTCATAAAAATACTCAACTCAGTACACCACATTTCGGCAATAAACTGCTTCCTTCTTCAACTGAACCCCCCCCCCCATTGGTTGAGGCACTGCGTTGCGAGCCGGAAGATCGCGGATTCTATTCCCGACGGTGTCACTGGAATTTTTGAATTGACAATCTTTCCGGCCGCACTATGGCCGTGGGGTGACTCAGCCTCCTGGGTACCAGGCATAATTTCGGGGTGTGAAAGCGGCCGGCGCGTTGGGCTGGCAACCTTACCGCACTATTGTGACACCAGAGAGACCAGACATTACATAAATTAAAAGTTTAGTTATTCCACCTGTTTTTTACCCCTGCGCTTAGAAATTTTTTTTTTTAACTTTGTTCTTACACCGTCGCACAGTGTTCACTGTCAGGGTGAATCGATGGATCTGTTCTCTGGAAATGAAGTTTTCAAAATAACGCGCACAGCTGCGAGTGGAATTTATCTTCTGACATGACATGGCTACCGCTCTTAAAATTCACATCACTAGTTCTCGTACTTGTCAGAATTTTTATATCACAGTAGACGGAATTGGAAGTTATGAGTTTGTTATAGTATACGGTAACATTAGTTTGTAGTGCTCAAAACGTATGTCTTGCCACAGCACGAAGGAGAGTTCCACCGCTTTTCCTTTTAAGCCAAATATAGATATTCCGGGGCTTTCCCATAATTCTGCTGCATAGGCATGACACTTTATTCGGTGTAACTCTTCGGTCTCTATACAAGAACTTATATTGATAGATTTATGAATTGGCTGAGAGAGCTAAAGTATGTTAAGTCCGAGTAATTAGCTGCGGATTAATGTAAAATTTATTTCTAAATTTAAATGAAGACTTTTGCAATCATGCCAGATAAATGAATTTACTTGCCGATCCCACTAACTGCGCCGTATAAGACGTGGGTCTACGGCAGCTTGCTTGCTGCGATTGTTAGTTTGAATCCCACGGGGGCATGGACATTTGTCTCTTGTGAGTGTTGTGTGTTGTTAGGTATTTCGTACTAAAAGCTTCCACCGGATGACACCGTCTTGAACCAGGAACATTCATTCTAAACTTTTATCTCTTGCCATTCATACTACTACTATCTGCCATACAATTTATGTCTCTCAAGGCACCTATGTCTTTCAAAATTCTGTGGCCAAAATCTTGCACATAAATTTGATCTATCCAATGAGTGCTACAGACTTGTCTCCCGACATTTATTATTAAATAGTGGCAAACGCCGACTCAGCCTCCAGATAAAGCACCACCCTCATTTAGCGCCCATGCAATTTTGTGAAAAGTAATTCCCTATTTCACAACGTTTCTCTTCATCCTCATCCTCGATATAGCGCCACGAATTGCGGTGCCCAAACATTGGCCCTATATCGGGATTTGATTCTGTGATTCCTGTCAATAGATATCCGAACTACATCTCTCTGAGTGCTTATGTTTATTTTGTAAGGGGGAGTGTTTTAAACGAAAATTATGAAATTACGTTAACTGAAGAATAATAATCCAACTAGATGCCACTTATTATTTTATTGTACTTCTTATACACTCAACATGTTTCGGGCATTACTATGCCCATCATCAGGAGCTCGCGACTATGATGTTGATTGCCACATTGGTCGTTGCGGTTAGGCTGGAGTAATGTCTGGGCTGCAGCCCAGACATTACTCCAGCCTAACAGCACCTAACCTCCAATATACAGCAAACCAAGAACGAAACGACCAATGTGGTAATCAACATCATAGTCACGAGCTCCTGATGATGGGCATAGTAGTGCCCGAAACATGTTGAGCCTATAAGAAGTACAATAAAATAATAAGTGGCATCTATTTGGATTTTTATTCTTCAATTACCACAATGATGCACGGTCCAATAAACATCAGATGAAATTAATTATCGAATCCATAAAGGATTTTTTATGTACATCGTATGTTACTAACAGTTATTACTAAACAAATTTCGACCAGTAATTTTCGTTGTGTCCTGGCCCACACTGTGTCATTGACTTTAACGAAAATCCACGGGGGGAAAAAAAATATTTGAACAGATCCGATGTGCTGGCATTCAGACAGAAATAACGTCTCCGCTACCAACCGACTTTGTACACTTCGTTCTTAAGAAGCAATACAATTAAATTGAAATTCCCATACAAAAATTATGTCCAGCTTATACTGAGTTTGAGTGTGAGTGGGTTAGTAGCCATAGGTCCAGCACACTTATTCATCGTGTGATGCTTAATTAAAGAAAAGGAAAATTTTACCATTATTAATCATATGAAGTCGCACAAAAGTAAAGCTGAATGTTGAAGTTCAGTCTAATGTTGTAATTGGGGACTGTGGGAGCAAATATTATGATGTTGTAAAAGAAAAGTGAAACTCTCAACCGTATGGACGATAACGTCTCGTAATATAAATTCTCCAGTATAAAGGTAAAGCAGTCCCGTTACAGACCCGGAGGACCCCAGAGAGTTCCAGGAAGTTAAGGTTCCCAGATTTCGTGACAAAGGCACAGGATGGTGGTAGTGTAGCGCCCAAGCCGAGCTGTAGACTTGGGCAAGCCTGCTGTGGTCGTTGTGAGGCCTATCCTGGAATTCCCACGGGGACATGGAATGAACGGTAGCGATAGCCAAGCCGGAGGCTTCGCGGTTACCTAGTTATCTTGGGAGCTAAAGGACTCCTTTGGGTTCAGTGAGTGACGAACTGCGTAACAAACTTAATAGTAAATTCTATTGTCTAATATATATATATACATGTAAGTTATACGAGTCCGAAACGGTTTTCTCAAGTCCCTTAGTTACGCTGGATATTCGTCGTCACGCCACTATTCAATCCCAATCGGTAATCACAGAATTTAGAAAAGCATTTTGTTTCCTGAAGTGACTCGCTAAAATAAGCAATTTAATAATCGGTCAGTCCAGCTTACCTCCTGTGTTCAGCCAGAATATGAAGTAGCCATACATCTCAACCGATGATATTTTATAAAGTATAACTGTTCTTCAGGCAACAGAGTAACATCGAGTCGTAGACCAAAATTACTTCAGTAGATCTTCTCTCCGGTCTTGCAAATCCTGCGAGTCTTGCATTAACCTACTTTCCTCGGGATTTTATAGTGGCGTTGTGCTGACTCAAATATTTTTCTTAACACTTACATCATTTAACTGGGGCGCGCGTACACCTTTCAACAAACAATTGTGAGATAAACTGCCAAATGTTTCCCAGTTACATCAACCAAAGTTTCGTTACAGCACATTCCACATTTTTACAAAAAGAGTAAATAATTTCTAAATGTTGCGTACATTACAATAGGTTGTAAGTCTTATGCACCGGCCGCCTTTACCCCCAGGAAATGCTCCTGGTACTCATTTCTGTTAGAGGCTGAGTCGACCCCAGGGCCATAGTGCGATCGGAAGGATTTTATGTTAATGAGAAACCCACTGACGCCGGCTGGGATCGAACAAGCGACCTTCCGATTTGTAGCACAGCACTTTAGCCACTGTGCTACCGCGGTCCCCAAATTCTTCAGTATGCCGCATAAATATTGTTTAGAGAGGAACATTTGTATGGCTTTTGATATTAACAATTACATAGCGATGTTATTAAAATTCCATCTGGGTTTTTATCTCGTCACGACGGTCAGACGGAAATTTTGAAATTTGTAATTAATGTTGTAGCATGCCAAAATAAATTATGGAGAGTTAAAACGAAGACAAGAAAAAGAGGGCATGGCAGACCGTGACGGAGATAGGAAATATCAAAATGCATGCGACATAAACAGGATAGGACGACGTAGAATTTTGATTCAGAATGACTAAAATATTTTGTTCGCGTTTCGGAAGGACGAGGGTTTTCTTTAGTAGACAGAATGATTTTGTTCTTCTTAAAAGGGAATCTGCTCCATGGAGTGAATAATTTAATAATTACCAATTAAGACGACGTCACACACCATAAAGTGTAATATTGATATCAAATTACATCTTAATGAGAGATTTGTTGATCATTATGAGCTCGCCAAGACATTTTACTGGAGATACTTTCATTTTCCTAGAATCCCTGAAATTAATAATTTACTGACATTCAATATGACAGTTTACGGGCTGGGTAGCTCAGTCGGTATAGCGACTGACTACGGGCTGGACGGTCCAGGATCGAATCCCGGTGGGGACGAGATTTTCCGCCCGTCCAGACCGGCCCTGGGGCCCACCCAACCTCCTGTCAAATGGGTACCGGGTCTTTCCCGAGGGTAGAGGCGGCCGGGGCGTGGGGCTGACCTCCCACCCCTATCTAGTGCCGAGTTCCTATAAACAGTAGAGCTATGCCTCTACTCACCCTAAGGGCCTTCGTGGCCTATAAAAAGGGTGAAAACCTACCTACCAATATGACAGTTTCCCTCCTTGTATATGTAAATGACGAGCCTTAGAATACTGACTCACATATCAAGTGGGATGCCAAATGGAACTGTGAACATATTGTTGGCGCCTTAACGTACATAAATGCAATTATTTCTAAATTAATTTTCAGACAAAAATAAAATAAAGCTAAAACGCTCAATTTGATGGCTGTGAATATTCTTTGCCTCGGAAATGGATGTTGTATTTCACTGAGTTTTATAAATGAAAGAGGAAGACAGAGAGAAAGCTAGACAATCTCATTTGATGGAATGAAACCGCAACCGGAAGTCGGCGAAGCGAGTTTAACCCAGTTTGAACACAAGAAGCCACTTTTGTCCCAACGTTGTGAACCAAGAATCCTTTTCCTTTCTTAGTTTTTTGTTCATCTAGTAAAGAAACAAACTACTATTTTTAGTCTGCGAAGTTCTGCGAATACTTGGCACCACATCCTTTAAGTTCTGCTCGAGAATGTCGATGCCACGTAACGTGAAATTACAGCATTGCTTAAAAAACAGTCGATTTAGGTGTGTGGTGTCATATATCATTTGTGGTATGAGTATACGCCGTTCGGATCCTGGACTAAAATCCTTATTAATTTGGTAACCTGACTTGTAATTTTAATGAATTCTCCTTAGCGAAGGCCGAAATGTGTATCGGAGTAAATTTTCCGAATAATCGACGTGTTCTTCTTCCCACTTTTTTTCGTAATTTGTTTGGTCTTGCTAATCGGAAATTTTTTGTATCACATTTCACGTAAAGCAAACATTTCTGTTGGTTTGGCTTTGATCAACGCAACTCAGGCGTTCGTATTTCAGTTAAAATATGACAGCCGTAATCACGTGGGTCTTCAGATGTTCTGCGTGGGCTTAACATTTGCAACGAATGCTTATGCTAAACAAACCCTACAGAATTAGTCGCAAAACGTAGGCCTGCGTGTTTGGTAGTTGTAACAGATATTACGCGAAATTCTATGCTAAATGGAAATCGCTGTTTTGAAAGAATTTCAGGTCAAAACGGAATTGCGCGTTTTAAAATTTCGGAAGATAAAGATTGGTCCCCGTTTAGGAGCTCGGCTCCGAATATTTACAGTTTGTAACTTTCGAGAGAAGGATATAGGTGAAGAAGGGGCCGAGGGTTTAAAGTGCCTCACCAAACTATCTAACCATCTGCATGGAGCAAAGTCCTGTTTGAGAGACTAAAATTTCGCGGCTAGCCACAAAATTCCCCCCATTTTATAGAACCCAAAGGTTCATCACTGCACGCACAAGAGTTCGCCACCTGTCCCTCTCCCTGTCCTGAGACATATCAATCCAGCCCACAACTCTAAGCCGATGTTCTGAAGATTCTTTGAAAATGCTCTCCTCTCATGGACGCTTATGTCTTGCAAGGAAAAATGTAACAAATTGTTTCGGGTATTTTAAAAAATAGGAAAGGCGTTTGGAAAGGAATCCGTATTTTTTTTTCTCACAGAATTTGTCAGGCGCACAGGTGAAAATTATGCCCTGTATAGGCACTGAATATTTAAGCAAACAGACATCACATCCTATATGGTCATTGAAAACCACTGAATTTCTGAGCATACCGTAATTTTTCTAATATGGTCACCTTCATATTCTCGTACAGCGCTGAAAAAGATCATATTTCGTAGATTTATGTATTTTTTCTTACTCTTCGACCATTCATTTATACCATTCTTGTTCGTTAATTATATCTCCACAGTCCTTCCTTCAGGCCCAAACAGGCACTAGTACGACGGCGTGTGTTCTGTTCTAGAGGCTGTATGTAGCTCCCAGACCATACGAACTTTTCTTAGTCCCAGTCGAGTTTCGTTAAACTACCCCTACATGTAAGAGCAGTGTATATATATTACAAACCTCCACCGAATGTACTGTGCTCAAGTTGTATCGTGCTATGTCACATTTTCAAGTTCCCGGATTGTAATCTCGGTTCTCAGATCACCATCGCGGCCGCTTTTTGTGGTTTTACTCAGTCTGTACAATAAAAGGCAGGGATACTACACAGATTAAAATAAAACCGCTTCTACAGCCATTACAGTTTATTAAATAGTAATTTCCTTACCATGCGAGTTAGACTAATCTGTCCGCTGACGGTATCCATAAACAATTCATACATAAATGGACAGTGCATAACTGAGTTCTTTATACTTATGAAACAACTGAATGTAAATATTGAAATATCCGAAGTTTATACCCCTAAATTTGGAATATAGTTTTTGTGCTGATTGCAAATACAGGGTTATGGTGTGGTTATAATTTAATATTCGACCAAGGAAAAAATGTAGAGTTGAAGGTACATGAAGAAGGAATAAGCCTCGCAAGGTTTCTATATATCCTGTTGCTGAAAAGTGGATATAATATTTATGCTGAGCGTGATGTAAATCACGTATCAGAATCATAGTATTCATAATACATGACATATGAATGTCTAGCTGTGCAACATATACTAGACATCTTGGTGGTACATGTCAGTCAAGTTATGCAGAGATTACAGGGTATGCAAAATAGCGTATTAATACAATGTTCTGCGCTGCACAATGAAAACGATAATACTGATTTCTAAAGGAAATGTCAAAAACTATTATTGTTTTTTTAAGTTTTGAATTGATTCGAAAGACAAGGCCGGTTACAAAATTAAATTTTTTGTAAGAACCGTAGTGTTGCTTTTCATATACAGTTCTGTTCTGTACCCACAATTAAAAATTTATGGATATGTGTTGCGAAAAGTCGAAAATAGCAAAGAGAAAAACTCGAATAAGGTTATGGGAGCCCAAACGAATAAGCCTAATAATTCCAGTCTCATAGTATAATTGAAGCAATGGATATAATATATGGACATTTGAATCTTTCAAATTTTGTGTAAGATTATTCTGCTTCCGAAGTGTTAAAATTTCGCACCCATTGATACCGTATCTTCGGATATAAAGCTTAATAAATACTCTTTAAATAAAGAGGGCAGATTACAAAATTGCGCCATTAGTTGTGCATATATATTTTCAAAATTTCATGTTTTCGAAAAACTGACGTACGCTACAACTTATGATCTTTCAGAGGCCCTGTCTCAGATTAATGGGTTATCATTTGCACGGCAGGAAAGTAAGGGATTAAAATACCAAGATTATGTAAATCAGTGTTGTTTTGAAATCTGTAGGTGTTTTTAAATTTTCCATTCTATGAGATAAGCTTTATCCTCTGCAAAACACCTCTGTTGTCATAGTAACAGGGAATCCTTTACATACATGCCACAGTGGACGATTTAATTACCCCCATTTATGTTCAGTACAAAAACGGATTAAACTGGACGGTTGGAGTTTAGAGGCTTTCGGTTTAATAACCTACAACATATTTAGGATAATGAAAGCAAACCATTAACAGTCCTACGCGAGATTGTTTCTGAATGTCGTGTGAAATGCAACGTTTCAACTTCAAGCACCAAACTTTTTCCCAAGTGTAGACAATGTTGAAAATTCAATGTTACTAAAAGTTCAACCAGATGCAACAGTATACAGATATTTATTTACTGCAAAGTCACTCTACATGTATCGGGTGTCACAGCACCAATCATCAGGAGTACTAAAAACTGTAACCGAAGCCTCCGGTACAGGTCATAATACTGGTACAGCTACTTCCCTCCAACGTGGCCTGATCAGGCCACGTTGGAGGGAAGTGACACCCGAAACATGTAGAGTGACTTTGCAGTAAATAAATATCTGTATACTGCTGCATCTGGTTGGATTCTTGTTAACACTGAACTGTGATGCACGGAACCGTGAGCTTGAAAAAAAACGTTGAAAATCTTATGTTTATTGGACCGTGCATCATCTTGATAGTTGAATAAAGAGAGACCAACTTGATGTCACTTGCTTTATTATTTCATTATTTAATGCTCAACATGTTTCGGATGTTAATACATC
>Ga0123352_10017022_pt1 | contig 11590 bp, 4 predicted proteins | sample TergutLab28metaG_FD_89700 | JGI IMG/M metagenome (GOLD analysis project Ga0123352, IMG submission 89700) | Labiotermes labralis P1 segment gut microbial communities from Petit-Saut dam, French Guiana - Lab288 P1 | ecosystem: Host-associated > Arthropoda: Insects > Digestive system > Gut ...
ATACTACTCGTTTGCTCTTACATAATACTACTCGATTGCTCCTACATTACACTACTCGGTTGCTCCTACATTCTACTACTCGGTTGCTCCTACATGACACTACTCGGTTGCTCCTACATAATACTACTCGGTTGCTCCTACATAATACTGCTCGGTTGCTTCTACATTATACTACTCGGTTGCTCCTACGCACCTCATGAAGGCGCACAGGAATGTGGAGGTACAACCCTAATAATTCTTACATTTGCATTACATGAAAGATCGTCAGGCTCAGGTCATTGCTGGTTGTTATATATACGTAGAACTCTCTCCTAATCACATAACCCCGTAACTAAACGTTCAGTTAACCCTATAGACAGAAGCGGTCGTTACACATGATATTGCTACCAAGATCCACACACTCCGCTGTCTGCTCACAGTGTGTACTTTACACCGAATTGCTAGCAGAGAAAGCAACGATTGTGTTCCTAATGCCATTAACAATTTTGTGTTCGTAAAGTACAGCCACTAGGCTCTCTGCGCGGCACAGAGCTGTCCGTCCTTTCATGGCTCAGGGTGTTAGACCCAGCTTCTCACCACGTAGGCTCAGGTTTGATGCCAGGCCATTGCATGTGAGAGTTGTGGTGGACGGAAGGACATTGAAGCGGGCTTCTGTTTCTAAGCGATTCTAGTAAATAAGCGTATCGCCATTCCACCAATGTCCCATAGTCATCTCTACTTTAATAATACTTGTATCAGAAGGACAAGCGGACGAAGCGTGCAAGAATCCAAACAAAGCAGCGCTCTTTCACTTGCCGGAAATAACTGTACAGAACATTCCTTCCACATTTCCACTCTTTGAAAGCTCGTTCCATGGTTTAGACTTAATCAAGCCTATTACCCCACAGACCCTAGTTGAATCCGCAGGCCAGTCAATATAAAATTAGTTGTTGGTAAATTGGCACTGGTATAAGCTTATCTCTGGATACTTAGGCTTTCGCCTGTCAGACTCATTACACCGATCCCCAATAACCATCAGTCTTGGCACTGCTCTTATCAGAAGGACAAAAAGGCGAAGCCTCAGAAAATTTATACAAAGCAATGCTGTATGTTGTTCATATTTTCATTGAAATTTCGACCGAGTATGAATATTTCCTTCACGGGCCATTTAATTTAATTCCATTACGGCCTCAGAAAGCTCTTTCAATTCTCTTGCTCTTTGTGTTTCTCTTTGTCGTATTGGTCACAATGCTGCGCTACCTTTACACACTGAAAGGCTCTTGTAGCTTTATGAATTCTCTCAGGTCTAATCAGTTCCAACTTTCAGTCGCCCTCTTCAGGCACAGGGAGACTCTGGTTCCTGTTTGTTCGCACTAGACTATTTTGTTACACATGTTAAAGGTAATGCGAGTAAAAGGCGACGCTGCTGAGCTGTGGGTCAGTATCAATGATCTGGTATACAGAATAGCTCAGTGACGCAATTACTGCTGCTGCTTCTATTTATGTCGTTCTTTGGAAGAAGAACTGCCCATTAGCCACCACAGACAACTGCCCACTGTCACGCAGTTTCCTTAATTGCTCGTTGCTGCTGTCTAAAAATAATCTGTTTTTCTGCTGCTCTACGGCTGAATCTAGAGCAAGTTTCTGATAAAATATTCACGTATAGAGTAGGAAGTGACGCAAAACGTTTGTCTGGTACGGTACTGAGCTGCCAGTTAACAAGTTTGTTGCGTCACTCTGATATCAGTGGCGGATCTCAGAAGAAGTGTTACGCTCGTCACTTTCAACTATGTTATTGATAAAGAGCCGCAGTTTAGGTTTTAACAGTGGACGCAGGAAGCAATTCTTATCACTGCTTCCCGCATAACAGTTAGTCGCCTTGCAGATAACTAACTACATCGATTGTTATTGCAGCTGGATTTGGGAAATGATTTATTTAAAATAAAATATCAAATAGGAGAAATTTATTGGGATTCAACCGTCACTGAAGGTTATGCGGGAAGGTAAAGTTGTCCCAGTTCATGCCATGAAGACAAATATTGGGAGGAGAAGTACAGCTCCACCGATTATTGACCTGTGCACTACGTGGATGTGAGTGGTCACCTGTGCCTTCTTTACGACCGGTAAAACAACTCGGTACCGCTGAGGGTAAGATTGAATGGGACCCAGAACCGGTCTGGGTATTTTCTCCAAGAGGACAACCTCTTGCCTCTGCAGGGAATAGGGACTGAAAACTGAAAGAACATCACACAATTTCAAGACGGGCGGTTTTATAAAGATACTGACAGAAAATTGCGGAGAGGAATCAAGTATAAACTTTAAAAATGTTTCGCTTGGTAATGTAGTGTTTACATGTACGGTAGAGTCTTGTCACTCCCCGATCTACCATGCGCCCTTTGCTCTCCCAACTTGCTGTGTCTGCAGCTGTGCACTCTAGAGTCTGGACCGTCCGCACTTTGAAATCTTCCTTTGCCTGGCCCTCGTAATTGAAACGTGAGAGCTTCTTAACCACTTCGGTGTAAATAACTGATGAAACGCGTAACTCCGCAGGCTAATAGCTTTTAAAGCGCTACTCGTTTGTATTTTATGCGATACTGAAGAAAGTAATCGAGTCATAATAAGGCCGGGAAAAGTAACAAGCCTAGTCTCGTATGAAAGCAACTTCGAACCTAGCGTTACATGAAAATGGAGACGAACATTCAAACAAAATCTGTGGAATGGGAGCGGTTTGATGCGGCGTAATGTCTTGTGTTTTGATTGACACTTTCGGAAGAACATGTTGCCTCCATCTTCAGGTTTCAGGTTGACGATGCCAATGACGTAAGCGGGTTGCAGGGAGTGTTATAGCCACCGAAAGTGTAGAGCTTGTTGTCCTGCAAGTATGTACGGTGTCAAATCCGGAACGCTGAGATCGATCGATCGTCACTCTAAAAAGGTGAACAATTCCAGCGCGAACATTATCAGTTCTACTAAACATGTTGTCGTTGTGTATAGCAACTTCAAGCAATCCTCTCCCCAGAGCTAGAGCTGATTCTGTTTTCTGTGGCTGTCATAGGAGGCCATTAGGTTTGAATAATCCAAGGAACTTCGCGGTCTACTGCAACGCTGATTGACAGGAACTATCGGACAGCTGAGTTTCGATCCAAGACTCAAAATTCAAACATTCCCAATTGTGGTGTTGCTGAGCGATATTCAACCAGCGCCCACACGACAGCATAATGCTACAATCTTTTGTTTATGTGTGCTGCCATTTGTGTTTTCCATGACAGTGAAATTTCCTACATTTCGTACCGTTATGTGTTGCCAACTGTTTTAATGGACGTATTTTATAAACGACTCATGTTTATTTTGATGCTTATTTTTTGAAATTTTATCCGTACTGGGAAGACGCCCTCCTGTTAACATTAACCATAAAGTTCTTGTTTTCTTTTCTTCTGCAGCTGATCGGACGCTTTTGTGCACTTTTATTTTTAAGTACTTCTTAACTGGAAATCCTGAATCCGTGAAGAAAAAGGCGGAATATTCTCTCGAAACTTCCAGAAGCAATAACATTTCCGCTTAGCCTAAAAAATCGAAGAAGCCGAATCCTCAGAATCATCGCTACGGAAATCTGAGATCCCTCACCTTTCTTAAACATTTGGTAGTATTCGTGTTGGGCTTTTGAATAATAAAGCTTTTCTTTTTACGAAACCCAACTTTTTCTCGACAAAGAGGAAGATGGATTATTCATACATTATGCATCTCTATACATAATACATTGCCCGCGTATAGTCCTCCGACCATATACCTGATTTGGATGAATTTTCTGCTCTATAGCGTTCGTCAAGTATTGTTACAGTAATTAATTTTAGAATATTAAAGCCACTGGGTGCGCAGAGCGCGAGGGAAAGATAAACTTTGCTGGATAAATTTGTTTGAAGGCCTTTTTGAAACAGCAGAAGAGAAATGAGAGATAATATCACAAGAAGCTTGTAGCGTGTCTCATAAAACACTTATACCCTTCGCTGTACCCTTTCGTTGCCTCAGACTTTTTGCTCAACCTGAAATCAGGGGTTGAGTTTGAGGCTGTATTTGTAGCACTGAACAAGACTGAAAATGGCGTACCGTGCTGTGCAGAACATGTAGCTATCTTAACACTATGCTTCTTACTTCAATAACATAATGGTGTTTCACGTGCATATGTCAATGTAATTTCATTTACACCTGCAAGAAAGTCACTGCCTTTCTTGCGTCGATTTGCAAATAAAATAACAAGAGCTTAACAACTCATGCGTTTCTTACGCCGAGCTGCGTCCATATAGGAGAAGAAACGTAGAAAGTTTAGATAGAAACGCGTTTTGAATGGCTTTCTTTGCACCAAATTTGATGAAACTCCTAATTTCGTATCAAGTTTTTATGGGCAGTTTACGTGCAAAATTTTATCCAAGGCTAAAATATATATTTCCATACAACATGGCTCTGGTAAAAGTAAACAAAGGTAAAGCAATCCCTGGACAGGCCTTGAGGGTTCCAGGAGTTTGAGACTCCTAGATTCTAGGACAATTGGCACATGAAGGTGGAAAGGTTGTCATCCCTCTACTGTTGCCACCTTTATCCCACAGGAAATATTCCTCTTACCATTTCTGATAGAGGCAGATTTAACGTCAAAGAAAATTTTCAGTGACACCATCGGGAATCGGTCCCGTGACCTTCTGATTGTATTGCAGTGCCCAAACTAACTGTAAAACTGCAGAAACTTCGCTGTGAGTGTAAGATTTTCAAGAAACTCGTATTTGCTTAAGGGCATTACACGGAGATTTCTACTCATAATTTAACCCAAAATAGGCTAAGAAATTTGGAAATTATAGTCCCTTTATTGTTATAGTGCGATTTTTGCCAAGCCAATTTTCCCTAACCTTACACTCTCTTGAAAACATTTTTAAAAATAAACTATGTACAGAATTTGATTCCGACAAAGAGTTTAGTTGCTGATACACGATCAGCCAAACATGCATAAGTCGTCTGCACATAAGAACGTCCTTTTTATATCGTGCTTTATGCGCAAGGAACGAATTTTGACATTACATTTTTTAGGAAGGTTACAGCAACTCATTTACAAATTTACATATTATTCTTTCTGAAAGCCTGCACCACAATTAGGATTATTTCAGGAAAGTTAAGAAGGCCTGTGCATAAGGCCTCGGTTTGTAGAGCAGCTTGAAGTTGGGTCGCTTTGGGTTCACCATTCACAATTAGTTAGAATGTGTTGCCAGAACGCTCCTTCGAAGGGTTGTTAAACAGCCTTACAAGAAGCACGGCGTCATAAGCCGGTAGACCAAACTCCCGGATGTTTTCACGGCGGTACAAATCGGCTGCTACTCTATTCCCTTCGCTCCACCCAGTGACGCCTGATACTTGCACGTTTTTCTTTGCTTACGGTTCAAGTATTCGATATGCAGGCCACAACTTCGGCTGGTTTGCAGAACGAAATAAGATAACTTATTTGATAGAACTACGTAATTTTTAAACATATGTTTTGTGTTTTGTATGAAGGAAGAACTAAACATTAATGCACTGTTCGCTGCAAGGCAGTATACACGTCATGAGCGCGTAGAAATTGCACTGGTCCTGCAGGTTCTCATTACTGTAAAGCAGTGCACGTTGGTGTTTCAGTAGAGGTAGGTGAAAGGGACTTATGTTGCATTGAATTACCGAAAAGGTCATGCTGTGGATATTACAATAGCTGTACTGATGCGTACTGTGTATGTTAGAATGTTTTAGGGTACAATTGTATAGTATGACACACGCATTGCAGTGATAAGCACTGCCTATGTAAGAATGTGTTAGAATGTCGGTTTACACAGCAGCACAACAATGCATTATGCAAACTAAGTTACACTGTAAAGAAATCAGAACTCTTCCTGGCTTACAAACACCAAAGTATCTTTAAGGCATCGGTTCGAACCGAAGGGAACCTCGAAAAATCGAGGGACCGAGAATCGAGACTGCACTATATCGATATTAGTAGGTTAACTGTTTATTGATTGTTGTGCTATAAGTGTGCTGTTTTCGACATGAGAGTTTCGTTGTGGTGATAAACGATTAAGAGTAGATGTAAATTATTATTATTATTATCATCATTATATCAATACATAAAGTTTGATAACAGTCTAAATGCAACTAAATTCTATGATTTATTAAACAACACAAAGGGATAATATCTCAGTATAAATAATCATTATCATTATCATTATTGTCACCAACTGCCGCGGCATGTGTCAATGTGTGAAAAGAGAGAAATGTATAAGGGGGTTAGTAACAAAACATACAAGAAAGAGTTCACTTATAAGACCTAGGCGTAGACGGAGCATACATTTAAAATGTATCCCAAACAAACAGGATGGAAGGGCGTAGATGGACTCTTCTGACTGGAGTGGGAGACGAGTGTCTTATGGACACATTATGGACGGGCTTTGCAACTATTAGCTTCGTAAGAAGAGCTTTGTTGCATGAAGTAAGTTATAATTCTGGTATTCGCTTCTTGCGTCTCATTCATTCCTCACAGAATTTAAGAAAGCTAAATTTATGAACAATGTTCACTTTTTATTTCCCCAAATCACTTACCCACAGGAATTATGTAAGGAATAGAATTCATAATTTAATTATTTCCGGGTCACTAATCTAACCAGCTACATGGTACACCGGCTTTTCTTTGTCTCTGCCTTCCCGATGTCGTCCAGGGACTTCCTGCTTATTGCTGCGGCACTTCAAATGGATTTGTTCAACGTCTGTTAAAAACGCAGTATTCTAAGGAAAGGACGTTTCGGAGAGTATCTCATTAAGTTTCGTAACTTATCATTTTGCTTCTTTCCGTAATTGAGCCAGTGCAAACACCAAGACGTCCTTTAATCGTATTGCCTTAATGATTCCAAGTTCCTTTTCCCAGTTTTAGTTTTTATTCTTTCCTTTAGTCTTCTTTTCCAGTTACATCTGACGTAATTGTTTCTTCTTGCTTTCCTCCATCGACATAGTACAAACATCCATCTAGGTGCTGGCAAGTGAATCATTGAAATACTGCCGGAAAACCTCCTACCAATAGTGACCGTTTGCATGGTTTTACTTAGTAGGCTAAAATATGACTTTATGTCACAGTTTATTATCGCATGTTTATTATAGACCTCGACTCATCCTGCAGAAATCTTCCTGAGGACGGAATAGTTTGCTCAGGTAGACAAAACCCGAATGGTAATTGCCTTCTTCGCAAAAGCCCCTACATCCTGAGCCCGATGAAGCACAACCTTTATTCCCACGAGCTTCATTTTAATAGTATTTTGTCACTCATACCACTAAAGTGGTCCCTTTCTTTCACGTTTTCTCCTTCAAACCGCCCGTTCCAGGTTCGAACCCGGGAAGAGGCTTCCTTCAGATGTAACGGTTTTGTTTTGCTCACTTTGCTAATTCCGCCTTGGGTTCTCCGCTTAGCAACCGTTGTTGCAGGTGTGCGGGGATTGTATTACAGAATGGATGCCAGGCTGCCAAAAGAGTAACTGACTTTTGTGGTGAAAGCATTATCCACGGGATCACTTCAGAAATATCAAGGCAGCGAGCAGGATGTAAGTTTGTGTGCTCTGGTGAGCATTAAGTGGTTCGACTTCAGTAAAAGAGGCTGTTTTCTGTATTTTCGATTTGGCGTATCTTCCCTGTCGTCTTCATCCCCCTGACATTCGCTGAGACTAGGAGGATCATCCTTCATTTCTATCGTTTGCCTTATTCATGAACGTGTCTGCTTATCTCATGCAGATTGGCCGTCAGAGTCCGACTCCATGTGTGATAATTATTGAAAGAGACCTACTATCTTTTCGGTGAAACTTATGTTGATCTAAGACTAAATCTCGGAAGAGAGGGCAATTAATTTTCGATTGTTCACGACGACTTTTTAATACGACCATTCACACTTTCCACATCCGGACCAACTTAGTTTAAATGAAATTTTAATAGTAGAATAATAAAATAAGCCCTATAAAAATTTTCCTAATTAATGTAGTTATTTCAGTCATCAGTGTAATTTTCTTGTTCCCATTTCAATCGCAGCAGTGACGTCACTTACTGACAATTGAAATTCAGGTACGGCTTTGTGGCCACATTTTGTCATCAGGTAAATACAAAAGGGTTTCACAGATTCTGGTACACTGACCGCAATTTTCCACTAGAAGCATGTAAATTCATGCAGCAGCTACAGTTTTGGCCTTCGATTGAAAGTTATGCACTTCAGCTGCTGGGGGTTTGACATCAACCCCAAGCTGAAAGACGACAAGGGCTTTCTTGCAGTTGATTTAATTTTTATGGTAAGGTAGGGGTTTTTCACCCTCCGCGCTAAATATGCAACGATAACTCGTTATGGAAACAGGGGTTTTCTTGCATGGATGAAGGCAGCTTTATCGCATAGGAAGTATTCAACCGCTGAGACCCCTTGAGAGCTGCGGTGTTCGGAACTGGGATAAAATAAACACGCTGTATCTGTCAGAATATTTGGTCTTCTGAAAGGATTTTGATTAAATTTAGTAACGGAGGTAAAATTTTTGATCGGCTCTAGTCTCAAATTTGTGTTTTGCAGAAATATTCTACAGATTTATAGTTGAATTTCATTACAGTGTGGTAGTGAAATAAGGGATTAATTTTATGAAGATAGTACGAACCAAAAATTGTAAGAGGAAAGTGAAGGTAGGAGGAGAAGGAAAAGAATAATATAGAAAGATGGACAGGGAGAAACAAAGTGTGATCGCAGTAGCAGTACAGTACTATACTGAACTAGTTGCTGTGAAAGGCACTGCCCCATACATATTTACCGCGAAACGCGTTTCTCCCAAGCTTGGCGATACAGATGACACTAACAGGGACACTGTAGTCATTTAAGCCTGTCATTTTTCGACTGATGGAGATGAGTTTTGTCAAGTCTTAAGACAACGTTTTTGACATTATCCCATCACAGACCTTGTCCTCAGGGAAATTTAATGTGTTCTCTATTAAGAAAATTTATGACCAGAGAAGTGTAACTCTCTCATTGACAGTGTTCTCTGAGCCTGTGCTGCCTTTGGCCACTTGACAGGCACATCGCGTGCTGAACACTCCATCTGTACAAACACACGGCACAGTAGTTTCTGTACTCGGCCACTGGGTGAATGGACATTTGAGCTACAGCAACATAAATATGAACACTTCGCGACTGCAGAACAAGCCGCAGATGCTATTATCCAGCGTGCACATTTAAAAGGATGTTAGATTCGACTCTTGCAAGGGTAGAAGAATCTTTCTAAAGAAACCGTCTCTCAAAATCGGAAATACGCCACCGAAACTAAGGAGATGGAAGTTAAATCATGAACATGAAAGCGTATGTCCCTTCGAAACGTCGTGAGTCAGCGTTAGGCACCGCGATACTCAGCCATACGGGTACAGGATCTGAATCCGCAGAACAAAAGTCTCTCGAATAGCTGCTACCAAGATTCAGGTTTTGTATTTTTGTGTCTTTTAAGACATATTAATTTATTTCTAAAATTCCCACGGTACAATATCATTGATAAAACTTAAGCTTTATTTTTGTATAAGCAAATACAGAACTCTCTTTCGAAGTAACAGTGACACAGCTGGCGACGTCACCTCTTGTTTCAGTCACTGAACATATCTTAGGAACCTTTTGTCTTGGGTTTTGAAAATAAAGGCACAAAGAATGTTTTTCGGTCGATACGACGTCTTGCTGTTCCACTAATTAGTTGGAACTTTGTTTTGAGATCTCAGCCTCAGTTCGGCGCGAGGCAAGAACAGCCCTGGCAAAATCGCCATCCGTAATGAAACCCACGTAAAAGCTCCGCCAGCAGTCGGAGCGACTAAGAACTCGTCACAACACAACCTGACCGAGAGCAGACACAAGCAGTCCTTGCGGTAATTAAATACCGGGAGACTTGACGCTCTAACAACGGTGTTTTGATGCTTCAGGTGACTGTCGGTGAAGGAGCAGTTCCCAATTTCAGAAGGGTCTTGAAGACCGCTCGGCCCTTCCAAAAAACGTGGGAACTACTGATCAAATACACAGCCTCTCACCCGAAACTGTACACTCCCTTCCACCTCACCCCCAGGGCACCTCTGTGTGTGTGTGTGTGTGTGTTTCCTGTTACAGTCTGAGTGTTCAGGTCTTACTGTCAAAGAGCCGTTGACTTTAGTGTCTGTAAACATGTCTTGTCATAAGCCTAACTTTAACGATGCCACTCTTATGGTACGGATTCCTCTATCACTATATCCACCAACTTTCGGAATCCCTATCTCAGCCTCCTATCAAGTAGGCTCTAGGGGTTGCTTTCTCGGGATGTCGAGCAAAGTTGTGTCATCACTCTTGCACACACATTGGCCTTGTGCTTCATACAGCTGCCCTTACAAGTATGACTTACTGTGGAGACAAACGTTATTAAACGCGCACAAGTGAGTGAAAAGATAAACAAAATCGTCTGGCAAATACATGCAACCCCCGCAGTAATCTTTATTTCTTTTTTGTTCTTATTTTAGCTTACTGACCGATGGTGACAGACAGTAGAATATAAACGTGCTGCCGGTGTCACTTGCCTCATGAATGATGAAGTCGGCTCATTTCGTGGTCTTTGCCAACTTGCTCGGTATGGAGCATTAAAGCCCATGTTGCTTGTTGTTACAGGTGAGTTGCAGAGTAAGTGGCTGTCTCGATTTATTCCGCACCTGGAGTTGTGCTGTCCCACGCTACCACTCGTTCCGAACATCTACCTACGTAAGCCAATCACAGAGGACCCTGCAACTTTCACAGTTTGCAGTGACAATTTAACTCACTGCCGTGTTCTCCAGGTATATATTAGGCAGTAAAAGTAATTCACGTGAGCATTAAGTATGGCGTTCTTACAGATGTTGCAATTATTTTGTTGTTGTGTATTTCTTTCATTATGCTACGAGCATTAACTCCCTAAAGCAGCGTCCTTTCCAGGTGCGTTCCCAACGTTGCGACAAGCGACTGTCGCTTTGTCCTATCTGCTTGCCAACTGTCCGCATGTCCGTCTAGGCTCCCGCTGGAAGCATTTTCATGCCAGTTTTACTTTGAGGATTTTTTCTAAAAGTCTGTCTATAAAACATAATTTTTCTATAAAATCTGACAAAAAACAGGTAAATTATGTGAATACATTTTTTACTGGTTTGGTCAGTATGCATCACCTTTAAATTATGTGAATACATTTTTTACTGGTTTGGTCAGTATGAGTCACCTTTAAATTATGTGAATACATTTTTTACTGGTTTGGTCAGTATGCGTCACCTTTAAATTATGTGAATATATTTTTTACTGGTTTGGTCAGTATGCGTCACCTTTAAATTATGTGAATACATTTTTTACTAGTTTGGTCAGTATGCGTTACCTTTAAATTATGTGAATACATTTTTTACTGGTTTGGTCAGTATGCGTCACCTTTAAATTATGTGAATACATTTTTTACTAGTTTAGTCAGTATGCGTCACCTTTAAATTATGTGAATACTTTTTTACTGGTTTGGTCAGTATGCGTCACCTTTAAATTATGTGAATACATTTTTTACTGGTTTGGTCAGTATGCGTCACCTTTAAATTA